>OGNO01000062.1_pt1 | contig 100634 bp, 69 predicted proteins | sample 1573491 | NCBI WGS metagenome assembly OGNO01 (sample SAMEA2581900, study PRJEB24529) | metagenome | biome: Human gut stool | place: China | collected 2011
ACCTACGTTACCTGCACCTACTACGGTTACTTTTGACATAATTTCTAAAGTTTTTGTTTATTAGTGTTCTATAAAGTTGCTACAAAAATACAACGACATTCCTGATTAAAGAAATATTTCCGTAATAATTTTAGTTAAATGAAGAATTTGATTGGGGTTAGTGATTAGCGATTAGTGATTAATGATTATTTTTGCGGCGATTTACGATTATAGAGGGAAGCACCCGTCTGTCAATCACCAATCATTAACCACTAAACACTATCAAAATGGCCAACAAGAAAAATACGCTTCAGGTTGTTGTCGGAAGCATTCTGATACTATTATTAATAGGTGTTACCGTATTGCTGATTTCAGAAAAACGCGCCAACAACGAGTTGGTGCAGGAATTCAACCTGGAAAAGGAAGACTTGGAAAACCAGTACACCGACTTCGCCAAGCAGTACGATGAATTGAAACTCACCGTATCCAACGACTCCCTTTCCGTCCTTCTGGAGCAGGAACAACTGAAAACGCAGCGTTTGCTGGAAGAGCTCCGTACCGTAAAAAGTACTAATGCCACCGAAATACGCCGCTTGAAGAAAGAACTGGCAACCCTGCGTAAAGTAATGATAGGCTATATCAACCAGATAGACTCCCTGAGCCGCCTCACTACCCATCAGAAAGAGGTGATAGCTGATGTTACCCGCAAATACAACGTCGCTTCGCAACAAATCAGCAGCCTTGCCGAGGAAAAGAAAAACCTGAATAAGAAAGTGACGCTTGCGGCCCAACTCGATGCAACGAACATCAACATCTTTGCCGCCAACAAGCGGGGCAAGAAAGCCAAAAAGGTAAAAGACGTCGTCAAGCTGAAAATCAACTTCACAATCGTCAAGAACATAACTGCCGAAACAGGCGAACGCACCCTCTACGTCCGTATCACCAAACCGGACAACGGCGTATTGAGCAAAAGCGATTCCAATACATTTCCCTATGAAAACCGCGAACTGGTATATTCCATCAAGAAATATATAGAATATAACGGCGAGGAACAGAACGTAACGGTGTATTGGGATGTCGAAGAGTTCCTGTACGCAGGAAGCTACCGTGTAGACATATTCTCGGACGGAACGCTTATCGGTTCACAGTCGTTCAATCTGGATTGATTCGGATGATTCGGATTAATTCGGACAGAAGAACAAAAGAACAAATTTGAGGTGTGTCAAAACTAAAATTTGTTCTTTTGTTCTTCTGTCTGAAAAAGATTGTTTTTCTGTTTCTTCCCCCTCCCTTAAATCAAAAAATCCGCAATTTATTTTGTAATATCATTGAAACCCTATACATTTGCATCGTTGTTTATGCAATTATTGTTGCTTCATAAAACAATATTTCCACAACATTTACAATGTATAGATACAATGAAAAAGTTCTTCTGTTTCATCTACTTGACCTGCCTGATGCTGCCAACGAGCGCGCAGGGCATCCTGAGCCTGGATAGTTGCCGTGCACTGGCCGTAGCCAACAATAAGGAGTTGCTGATAAGCCGCGAGAAAATCAATGCGGCGCACTACCGTAAAAAAGAAGCATTTACAAACTATCTGCCCAAGATTTCCGCTACCGGCGGATATATGCGCAACCAAAAAGAGTTTTCCTTATTGAACGATGCACAGAAAGGTGCGCTCGGCAGTGTAGGAACACAGGTTAGCGGCGCGTTGCAAAACGGAATCCAGGGAATGATGACCCAATACCCGCAACTGGCACAGAACCCGCAATTCATGGCACTTGTGCAATCATTGGGCAATATAGACATTGCCACCCCGCTCAACGGATTGGGACAATCGCTCGTAGATGCCTTCCGCACCGACACACGCAATATGTATGCCGGAGCGCTGACGCTGACCCAACCTCTCTATATGGGCGGTAAGATACGCGCCTACAACAAGATAACCAGATATGCCGAAGAGCTGGCACGCCAGCAGCACAACAGCGGAATGCAGGAAGTAATTCTGAGCACCGACCAGGCATACTGGCAAGTGGTGTCTCTCGCCAACAAGAAGAAACTGGCAGAAGGCTATCTCGAACTCCTGCAAAAACTGGAAAGCGACATAGACAAGATGATTGCCGAAGGAGTGGCGACCAAAGCGGACGGACTGTCGGTAAAAGTCAAAGTGAACGAAGCCGAAATGACACTGACAAAAGTAAACGACGGTTTGAGCCTTTCCAGAATGTTGCTATGCCAACTATGCGGATTAGACCTTTCCACTCCCGTCACTCTGGCAGACGAGCAGGAAGACGACCTGCTCCCCACCCCGGCCGACAACAGCAGCATTGATATGAATAGTGTATATGCTACAAGACCGGAAGTGCGCAGCCTGGAACTCGCCGCACAAATCTATAAGCAGAAGGTGAACGTAACCCGTTCGGAATTCCTGCCGTCCGTAGCACTCATCGGAAACTATATGGCAACCAATCCGTCCGTATTCAACAGCTTCGAAAACAAGTTCAAGGGCATGTGGAACGTAGGCGTCATGGTCAGCATACCTGTCTGGCACTGGGGAGAAGGCATCTACAAGGTAAAAGCCGCCAAGTCCGAAGCGCGCATCAGCCGGTACCAACTGGACGATGCCAAAGAAAAGATAGAACTGCAGGTCAGCCAATCGGTTTTCAAGGTAAACGAGGCGGCCAAGAAACTTATCATGGCGGAGAAGAACCTGGAAAAGGCTGATGAGAACCTGCGCTATGCCACTCTCGGATTCGAGGAAGGGGTTATCCCGGCAAGCAATGTATTGGAAGCCCACACCGCCTGGTTGTCCGCCCAATCGGAAAAGATAGATGCGCAGATAGACGTGAAGCTGACGGAAATCTATCTGAAGAAAGCAACGGGAAGTCTGAATATCGAGAATTAAAAACTGAAATCATAAATTACAATAATGGATACAAAATCACAAAACAGTAACATGTTGCTGGCATTCCTCACTCTGACGGGAGTAATCGCCATCGTTGCCCTCGTAGGTTTCTTCATGCTGCGCAAAGGGCCGGAAATCATACAAGGGCAGGCCGAAGTAACAGAATATCGCGTATCGAGCAAAGTACCGGGACGTATCCTGGAGTTCCGGGTGAAAGAGGGACAGAGCGTACAGGCGGGAGATACGCTTGCCATTCTCGAAGCTCCGGATGTGCAGGCAAAACTGGAACAGGCCCGTGCTGCCGAAGCCGCCGCACAAGCCCAAAACGAAAAAGCCTTGAAAGGCGCCCGCCAGGAACAGATACAGGCAGCTTATGAAATGTGGCAAAAAGCCCGGGCAGGACTTGCCATTGCCGAAAAATCGTACAAACGCGTAAAGAACCTGCACGACCAGGGAGTGATGTCCGCCCAGAAGCTGGACGAAGTTACCGCCCAGCGCGATGCCGCACAAGCCACTGAAAAAGCTGCACAAGCCCAGTACACTATGGCGAAGAACGGCGCGGAACGCGAGGACAAGGCTGCCGCAGCCGCCCTGGTAGAGCGTGCGAAAGGCGCTGTTGCCGAAGTGGAATCATACATCAGGGAAACCTGCCTGATAGCACAGACTGCCGGAGAGGTTTCCGAAATATTCCCCAAAACAGGCGAACTGGTAGGCACAGGCGCCCCCATCATGAACATTGCCGTTATGGACGATATGTGGGTCACTTTCAACGTGCGCGAGGATTTATTGCAGGGACTGGGTATGGGAACCGAATTTGAAGCTTTCATCCCCGCCCTCGACAGGAACATCCGTCTGAAAGTATACTACCTGAAAGACCTCGGCACATACGCCGCCTGGAAAGCTACCAAAACAACCGGACAGTTCGACTTAAAGACATTTGAAGTCAAGGCATCTCCACTGGAGAAGACAGAAGGCCTGCGTCCGGGTATGAGCGTGATATTGAATAAGTGACAAGATTGCATAAGGTTGTAAAACAATAAGGTGACAGAGCGATAATGGAGAAGAAGAACAACAAATACACGGCCCTGCTGAATGTGATGAAACGCGAGTTGCGACGGCTCGTTTCGCGCCCGCTATACCTGTTCTGCATGGTCATAGCGCCTCTGTTCTGCTATATATTCTTCACAACGCTAATGGATTCCGGCTTACCTACCGACATGCCCGTCGGCGTGGTAGACCGGGACATGACCGCCACTTCACGCCAATTGGTGCGCAACCTGGATGCTTTTGAGCAAACCGCCGTCGTAGCCCGCTATCCCGATATTTCCGATGCACGCATCGCCATGCAGAAAGGAGAGATTTACGGCTTCTACTACATCCCCGAAGGAACAGCCGCCAAAGCACAGGCACAGCGGCAGCCTAAAGTATCCTTCTACACCAACAATACGTTGCTCATAGCCGGTTCACTGCTCTTTAAAGACATGAAGATGATGAGCGAACTGGCATCGGGAGCCGCCGCACGCACCGCACTATACGCCAAAGGTGCAACGGAAGAGCAGGCAATGGCATTCCTGCAACCGATTGTCATCGACACCCATCCGCTGAACAATCCGTGGCTGAACTACTCCGTATACCTGTGCAACACTTTTGCTCCGGGCGTACTGATGCTGCTTATCTTTATGATAACCGTCTACTCCATCGGGGTGGAAATCAAGGACCGTACCGCCCGCGAATGGTTGCGCACGGGCAACGGTTCCATCTGGATATCCCTTGCCGGAAAGCTGCTGCCGCATACAGCCGTATTCTTCCTTATGGGAATCTTATACAACACATACCTGTACGGTTTCCTGCATTTCCCCTGCAACAGCGGGATACTGCCGATGCTGCTCGCCACGCTCTGCCTGGTGCTGGCATCGCAAGGCATGGGCATACTGATGATAGGTACTCTGCCTACCCTGCGTCTGGGACTCAGCTTTGCTTCCCTATGGGGCGTACTGTCGTTCTCCATGTGCGGACTGTCATTTCCCGCCATGGCGATGCATCCCGTACTGCAAGGCCTGGCAAACCTGTTTCCCCTGCGCCATTACTTCCTTATCTACGCAGACCAGGCCCTGAACGGCTATCCCATGATTTACTCGTGGATGAACTATGTGGCACTGCTTGTTTTCATGATGCTTCCTTTCCTTGTGGCCCGCAGGCTGAAAGAAGCATTGATACACTATAAATACCTACCCTGATGAAACAGATTACCTTCAAACAGAAAGTAGTACAAGGCATATACGACCTGTTCTATATATGGAAGCAGGAATTACGCAACCTCTTTCGCGACCAGGGTGTGCTGATATTCTTTGTACTCGTTCCGTTGACATATCCTTTGATATACTCGTTTATCTATACCAACGAAACAGTCCGTGAAGTACCAGCCGTGGTGGTGGACAACTCGCGCAGTTCCCTGAGCCGGGAATATCTGAGGAAAGTGGATGCCAGTCCCGAAACAAGCATCGTGGCGCATTGCGCCGATATGGAAGAAGCCAGACTCATGCTGAAAGAGCGCAAGGCATACGGCATCATCTACATACCTTCCGGTTTCAGCGATGACATAGTCCGGGGCAAACAGACGCAAGTCAGCATCTTCTGCGACATGAGCGGACTGCTCTACTACAAGGCATTGCTCACTGCCAACACCAACGTGTCGCTCGCCATGAATGCGGATATTAAAATGGAACGTGCCGGCAATACTACCGCCCGCCAGGATGAAATAACAGCCTACCCCATCGAGTATGAGGACATAGCCATCTTCAACCCCACCAACGGGTTTGCCGCCTTCCTGATACCTGCCGTACTCATACTGATTATACAGCAGACACTGCTGCTGGGTATCGGTCTGGCTGCCGGAACAGCCCGCGAGCAAAACCGGTTCAAAGGACTGATTCCTGACGACCCTCATTACAACGGAACACTCCGTATCGTCATGGGAAAAGGATTGAGTTATTTTATGGTCTACTCGCTGGTAGCCGTGTACATACTATGTGTAGTACCGCGCCTTTTCAGCCTCAACCAGATAGCAATTCCCAGTGTGCTGGCTCTGTTTGCCCTGCCCTACCTGACAGCCTGCATCTTCTTTGCAATGACAGCATCCATTGCCATACGCAACCGGGAAACCTGTATGTTATTGTTTGTGTTTACTTCCGTACCGCTATTATTCCTCTCCGGCATCTCCTGGCCGGGCGCCGCAATACCCGAATTCTGGAAGTATTTTTCCTATATCTTCCCTTCCACTTTCGGAATCAACGGCTATGTACGTATCAACAGCATGGGAGCCACCCTCAACGAAGTAGCCTTCGAGTATCAGGCCCTATGGATACAAACCGGAATTTACTTCCTCACCACCTGCCTCGTCTACCAGAGAAAGAGCGGTTAGGGATTAGTGTTATCACTAATCCCTAACCGCTAACCTATAGCATACCGGCACTGTGCTGTTGCCTACGCGATAGATGCCGAACTTGAAGTAGTAGCCGTCGTCGTCGTTGCGCCCTATCAGGATTTCTTCGTTATTCACGATATGCTCTTTAACGGTTTTCTTTTTGTCGGCATACTCCATCTGCACATCCAGCTTACCCGGTTTCACGATGGTTTCGGCTTCCTTGCCGTAGGTGGTCCAGTCGATGTGAATGCGGAAAGTCACCCAGCAATCTTTGGGGAAGTCGGCAAAAGGCATTTTATAGGCTATCGTAGAAGCCTTGTATTCGGAAGTAACGGGCTTCATTATCGGAGTCTTTTCCGGATTGGCATTGCAACGGTCGTCTTTGTCGGTCAGCCAGCGGCGGTCCGAATTGGCCTTGATGTAGAACCAGCCGCCGGAAAATCCGAAAGCCAGCGGCGGATAACCGCCCTGCTCTACCAGCCAGCCGTTTTTCTTTCCTGCCTTATAAACAGGGTTTCCCTTTTTATCTTTCACCGGATTTCCCTGCTTATCCAACTTCGCCACCTTTTCATACCCGGTATTCTTCTTGAAGATAGTAGTCTTATCCAGCTCTATGAACTCGTCAACGGTCAGCTTCTTCACTTCACCCGCAGGAGTCTGCACAAGCGTGCGGTCGGGCATGCCGTGCCATTGGGCAAAAATGGTGGACACATTGCTGTCCAAATCAGACGGGATATATACGGAGAACTCATAGTCGCGCGAAGCCCCTTGCGGACAAATGCCTTTTCCGTGATGATATACGGTTTTCGTAATTTGCGCTTTCCGGTAAGCATCCGCCGGCAGTCCGTTAAAATCCGCCGAAGTGGCATAACAATAAGAAAGCTCGGCACGGCCTTTGGTTTCTCCCTTGCCGTATCCCTCCAATGTATTGTCCTCCCGACGCAGTTCGAAACGGTAAGAAGGCTTGCCGTTGAACAGACATGTGAAATCCCGCTGAATCGCGTGTTTCTTCTTTGCACCGACAGCCACCCAACGGCCGTCTATAATCTGGTCGATACGTGCAGAGTCTGCCTGAACATTCACCCGTTCGGTCAGAGGAACCAACGTTTCAGCGCCTTTGGTTTGTGCGGTCAGCGTTGCCATGCACCCCGCTGCCGTCATCATGCAGATAGCAAAAATGTTTTTCTTCATCCTTATTTGATATTAAACTTAAAAACGATGCGGCAAAAGTACGAAAGCTGCGCCTCACACCTATCCCCTATTTGTTTCGGAAAACCCTATATTTGTGCAAATACTCTACAAGATATAGAAATTCTGAAAGATATTAGTATCTTTGGTCCATCATAAATTTTACGGTTCAATAATGAGTATCCTGAAAAAGATAACAACCATCCTGTTTATTTTATGTATAACGGGAGTCTCTAACGCTTATCCGGAAGCTTGGGGACAGATAAACTTTTCTTATATATCCATTAACGACGGTCTGTCACAAAGCACGGTCTTCTCCATAGCGCAGGACAAGCTCGGCAATATGTGGTTCGCCACCTACGACGGCATCAACAAGTACGACGGATACACATTTACCGTATATCAGCACGATGAAAACGATCCCAACAGCATCGCCAACGACATCTCCCGCATTGTTATGACCGACAGCAAGGGGCGTGTATGGATCGGCACCCGCGACGGTCTGTCGTATTATGACGAGGAAAAAGACAAGTTCCAGAACTTCTTCCTCGAAAAAAACGGCAAGCACCTGCAAGTCAACGGCATTGTGGAACTTTCGCCGGAGCGGCTGCTTATCAGCACGCTCGAAGGACTGACTATGTTCGACATCCCCGCATCCCGTTTTGTAGACGACATATTCGGCACGGCAATGCACAAAATGGTTGCATCCGCCCTGTACAGACATGACGACCAAATCTATATAGGCACACCGTCGGACGGTCTGTACTGCTATTCCATTCCGAAGAATACACTCGAAAAACTCGCTTACATTCCAAGCAGCAAGCAAATCCAAAGCATCCTGCAGCAATCTCCTACCCGTATATGGGTAGCCACGGAAGGTTCCGGCCTTCTCCTTGTCAACCCCAAGACCCGGGAAGTCAAAACATACAGGCATTCCCCTTCCAACCCGCAATCCATCAGCTCCAACTATATCCGCTCACTGGCACTGGATTCACAAAACCGCTTGTGGATAGGAACTTTCAACGACCTCAACATCTACCATGAAGGCAACGACTCGTTCATGTCCTACAGCAGCAATCCCGTAGAAAGCGGTAGCCTGTCGCAACGCTCCGTACGTAGTATCTTCATGGACTCGCAAGGCGGCATGTGGCTGGGAACGTATTTCGGCGGACTGAATTATTACCACCCCATCCGCAACCGCTTCAAGAACATAGAGCACATTCCGTTCAAGAATTCGCTGAGCGACAATGTTGCAAGCTGTATCGTCGAGGACAAACAGAAGAACCTTTGGATAGGAACCAACGACGGCGGCTTGAACCTCTACATCCCCGGCACTCAGAAGTTCATCCACTACGCATTGCAGGAGAGCCAGCGCGAAGACGGCTTAGGCTCCAATAACATCAAATCCGTATACGTGGACGAACCGAGAGGACTGGTATACATCGGCGCACATGCCGGCGGTCTGAGCATCCTGCATCGCAACAGCGGACGCATGGAAAACTTCAACCAGCTCAACAGTCCGTTAATCAATGAGAACGTATATGCCATCCTTCCCGATGGAGAGAACAATTTTCTTTTAGGAACATTAAGCGCTCTGGTACACTTCAACCCGGAAAAACGGAGTTTTACCACCATCACTCAGGAAAATGACGGAACACCAATCAACGTCCAGAAGATTACTACCCTGTTCCGGGATTCCAAAAAGCGTCTTTGGATAGGCGGTGAGGAAGGCGTGTCCGTATTCAACCAGCATGGAACCTCCATACAGAAAGCGGACATTTTACCCGAATCCACCGCTACGAAAGCATTCACCAATTACATCTACGAGGCAAACAACGGTTTGGTCTGGATAGGTACACGCGAAGGATTCTATTGTTTCGACGAGAAAGCCAAGCAGATTAAACGGTATACCAAAGCCGACGGACTGCCCAACAACGTGGTTTACGGCATTCTCGAAGACTCTTACGGCCGCCTGTGGATGAGTACCAACCGGGGTATCTCATGCTTCAATCCGGAAACGGAGAAATTCCGCAACTTCACCGAAGCGGACGGATTGCAGAGCAATCAGTTCAACACCTCTTCCTGCTACCGCACTTCCGATGGCGAGATGTACTTCGGAGGCATAAACGGCCTTACCACATTCCGTCCGGAACTGTTGCAGGACAATCCCTATACCCCGCCGGTAGTAATCACCAAGCTACAGCTTTTCAACAAGACCGTCCGTCCCGACGATGAAACCGGCATTCTGAGCAAGAATATCAGCGACACGGAAAGCATCACGCTGAAATCCTGGCAGACAGCATTCTCCCTGGAGTTTGTCGTATCGAACTACATCTCCGGACAACATAATACATTCACCTACAAATTAGACGGTTACGATAAAGAGTGGTACTACCTCACGGACAGGCATCCGGTGTCCTACTCCAACCTGCCGCAAGGTACTTATCACTTCATGGTGAAAGCCGCCAATAACGACGGCAAATGGAACACCACGCCTACCGTACTGGAAATCGTTATTCTGCCCGTGTGGTACAAGACCTGGTGGGCTGTCATACTGTTCCTTGCCACTTTTGCCGGCTTTGTCACATTCGTATTCCGCTTCTTCTGGATGCGCAAGAAAATGGAAGCAGAGCTTGAAATCGAACGCCGCGACAAGGAACACCGCGAAGAAATCAACCAGATGAAGATGCGCTTCTTCATCAACATTTCGCATGAACTCCGTACACCGCTTACCTTAATCCTGGCACCGCTTCAAGAGGTCATCAGTAAAATCAACGACCGCTGGACCCGTAACCAACTGGAATACATCCAGCGGAATGCCAACCGCCTGCTGCACCTTGTCAACCAGCTTATGGACTACCGCCGGGCGGAGCTCGGAGTTTTCGAACTGAAAATAAAGAAAGGCAATGCCTATCGCCTGATACGCGAGAACTTCTTGTATTATGACAAGCTGGCACGCCACAAAGAGATACACTACGCTTTCCACTCCGATTTGGAAGAAAAAGAGGAACTTTTCGACCCTAACTATCTGGAACTGATTGTCAACAATCTTTTGTCCAATGCTTTCAAATATACGGACAACGGAAAGAGTATCACCGTTACCCTGAAAGAGGAAAACAACTGGCTGATACTGCAAGTGAGCGACACCGGTGCCGGCATTCCTATCAATAAGCAGGGTAAAGTGTTCGAACGCTTCTATCAGATAGAAAGCCAGCATATAGGAAGCGGCATCGGACTGTCGCTGGTACAGCGTCTGGTCGATTTGCACCACGGACGCATCGAACTGGAGAGCGAAGAGGGCAAGGGAAGTACATTCTCCGTCTATCTGCCGCAAGACCTGGCTGTTTATAAGGCCACCGAGCTAGCAGGCTCCAACACTTCCAAGGAAGAAGAGCAGGTGTACTCCACCAACTCCAAAGAAATGTATTTCATCGATACGGAGAAAATGGAGAATGAAGCCATAGAAACGGGCGACAAGAAACGCGGAACCATCCTTATTGTGGAAGACAATCAGGAGATTCGCCATTATCTCAGCAGCGGTTTGGCTGCATTGTTCAACATACTGGAGGCAGGAAACGGTGAAGAAGCCTTGGAAAAACTGAAGAACCATGAGGCGGACATTATTATCACCGATGTCATGATGCCTGTAATGGACGGCATCAAGCTATGTAAGAATATCAAACAGAATATTCGTACCTGCCACATTCCGGTTATCATCCTGTCTGCCAAAACCGACATAAAAGACCAGTTGGAAGGCCTGCAAGTAGGTGCGGATGATTATATCTCCAAGCCTTTCTCCATCGCCGTCCTCACTTCCAAGATACAGAACATGATGCGTACCCGCCACCACATGCTCGAGAAGTACGCCAAATCCTTGGAAGTGGAACCGGAGAAGATTACTTTCAATGCCATGGACGAAGAGCTGCTGAAACGCGCCGTAAGCATCGTAGAAGAAAACATTGATAATTTTGAGTTCTCTACCGATGAATTTGCGCAAAAGATGAATATGAGCCGCTCCAACCTGCATTTGAAACTGAAAGCAATCACCGGAGAGTCAGCCATCGACTTTATCCGTAAAGTACGGTTCAAAAGGGCTACCGAACTGCTGAAAAGCGGACGTTATACGGTAACCGAAGTCAGCAGCATGGTGGGATTTAATTCATCTTCTTATTTTGCAACTTGCTTTAAGAAGTATATAGGCTGTTTGCCGACGGAGTACATTAAAAAAGTAAAAGGATAGGCCTTATCCAGCAAGGCAATTTTGCTTTTCAAAACACCGCATGTTAGCGTCCGAAACACCGCGTCTTTGCGAGTGAAATGCCGCGCTATAACAGATAAAATCCCTGAGGTTTGCCAAGCAAATGCCTGCACTTTCGGGTGGTAAGGTGTGGAGTTTTAGATGCAACTGTGTAGCATTGCCAATGAAACTCTACAACCGGGCTTCACCCGCTATCCCGCATAAATAAAGAGTTGTGAAGGGTGAAGGAGGTACAGGCTAACATTTTTTCTGATAAGATACTGATAGAATGCACATAAGAAAGGATAGTTCCTATTCATCCAAACACCCCTCTCAGAATACCCCATGCAGGCTTTTTAAACAAATACGATATTTCATTCAACAAATTTAATAATAAAATTCAGATTTCAAAGAAAGCATAAACAAGAGAGATTAGCTCTTAGAAATCAATGTAATATATTTGTGGCAAGGAAAATTGAAACTTTTACTAATAAAAAACAACTTAAGTATGAAGAACACTCTTTTTATCTGTTTGTTCGCAATGTTTGCATTCTCCGGATGTGTTGACGATGAAGAAGATTTCGTAACAGGCGGAAACATCAGTCCGGAACTGACTCCCGAAAACAAAGAGAACGCAGAATTGAACGCTGCTGTTTTTGACCAACTCAACCTCGACTATCCCGGCTTGGAAAAAGTAAAGCAATATCATGAAGCTGGTGAGGACTATCTTGCGGCAAGTGCACTCTTGGAGTATTACCGCATGAGAGCCAATGCAGAAAACCCGGCGTTGTCATTAGTCAACATCACTCTCAACAAAGGAAATGCAAGTAACAACTTCAATGATGGTGACCAAAATATCGCAGACTTCGCATTAGAATATCGCTTTTTTGTTAAAGGCTTCTATGAAGGCAGCGATAAAAAGCCCTACTCTTTGGGTAAAGCCGGCAGTATTGATTGGAACAAAAATGCGAGTGTTGGTGAAGAATATCTGAAGCAATTACATCGTCATCAATGGTTCATCCCACAAGCCAAAGTTTATCGTGTAAGTGGTGATGAAAAATATATCAAATCCTGGATAGAGGTCTACAGCGATTGGATTACTCAAAATCCACAACCGGCAGAAGGGCCTAATACCACTTCATGGTGGCAACTCCAAGTAGCAACCCGTCTTATCGATCAGGTACAACTGTTGGAATACTTCAAACACTCCGACAATTTTACGCCCGAATGGCTCACTACATTCTTGACTTCATTTGCCGAACAGGCAGATTTTCTTGTAAAATACCCTTATGCAGAAAGCGGTAACATTTTAGTTACACAAGGACAAGCATTGATTGCTGCCGGTGTGCTGATGCCGGAATTGAAGAATGCTCAAACTTGGTTGGATAAAGGATGCAGCATCGCAAATGCAGAAGTAAAGAATCAATTCATGGCTGATGGCTGGCATAAAGAAATGTCACTTCATTACCATATTTCCGCTGTAGCTGATTTTTACGAAACAATCAGATTGATTCAGGCTAATAAACTGACAAGCAAGTTAGACCCTGAATTCAATGAATATCTCCGTAGCGCAGCAGAAGTCTTAATCCATTTCACCTATCCCAATTATTTTGAAAAAGGTTCCGATTATATTGTACCCGGTTTTAATGATTCTTGGAAATCAAACTGGAGTCGTTCCACAATATCCAAAAACTTCATAAAGTACACAGAACTATTTCCAGATAGTGAAGAGTTTAAGTATATGGCAACAGCCGTCAACGGTGGAAATGCCCAGGGAAAAACACCCGGAAACGACATAAAAGTATTTGGAGACGCCGGTTATTATGTGATGCGCAACGGTTGGGGGCCTTCATCTACTGTGATGATTTTCAGTAACAACAAGAGCAATGATATATCTACCGACTTGGAACGGTGGAGCCACAACCAACCCGATAACGGAACATTTGAATTATACATCAACAAGCGTAATTTCTTCCCTGACTCCGGTGTATATAGTTACGAATACAACACTAATACCGATTCAGGAAAAGCACGTTTATGGTTCCGCAACAGTGAAAACCATAACACGCTGACTCTAGGAAAAGTTACTGAAGGAAACAGATATGCCTCGGATTTCAAATACGCAGCAGGCAAACTTTTAAAAGCAGATGCGGATGTATTGGTATTCGAAAATCAAGGTTACGACAACTTAAAGCATCGTCGTACTGTATTCTACGTGGATAAATCATACTTCGTATTAGTAGACGAAGGTATCGGTGAAGCAACAGGGGATCTACATTTGAACTTCAATTTATGCGAGAATAAAGATAATGTAGTTTTAGATGCCGAACAAAAAGGAGCACATACTTCTTTCGCTGATAACAACAATATTGTCATCCGTACATTTGCCGAAGATAATAATTCTATAACCTGCCAGGAAAAAGAGGGACGTTTTTCATTCTCAAGTTCTGCAAATGATGGTTATAAAGAACGCATTGCTTACTCTATAGATATGAATAAAGCGGATAATAAAACAGCCCGATTTGCCACCGTTATTCTTCCTATAGAAAAATATACAGAGGAGAAAGAAATTTCAGTAACATTCGGTGAATGCACCAATAACAGTATTTCCGTGAACGTAACAGTAGCAGGAGAAACCAAGACTTTATCATACACTTTATAACAAATCAATAATTTTCAGAATATGAAATCTAAATTGCTAAGCACATTCAGCATGCTACGTTTCTTTATAGTAGCTGCATTAACTGTGTTTTGTGTCTCTTGCGATAAAACAGAGACCACAGACTCTACAGGATTTATTCTCCATTACTTAGGAGTAACGGATATAGGTCCCGGTATGTCCTATACATTACAGGCGCCTACTTATAAAGGTAGTGCACCTTATGATTTTACAATCACAAAGGTTACACTTAATGAAGAAACTTTCAGCAACAACGACAACTTTGTGATAAATGCAGAAACAGGTGAAATTACAATTCAGAATACTGATGGCATGACATCAGGAATGTATAGTATCAGTGTAGGCTGCTATTCTAACGGCAAGTTCTTTGATTTTAAAGATGCTGTTCAGGTAAACATGTTGCTGGCTGTACCCGAAGGAGTAACTGTAGAACCGGCAGAAGTATTGGTGAACCAAGATGAAGAAAACTGGGCAGAAGCCAGTGCACAAGTAAGTACAGAAGCTGACAAACATGTCAGTATCACAGGATATGCCATTGCACAAGACGAAACAAAGCCATATCTGTCCTACTTTACTTTCGATCCCAACACTAAAGGAAAGATTATTATTCGCGAAAGTGAAAAAGATAAATTAGTTGCAGGAGAAAGTTATACATTAAACTTAAAACTTACCACTAAGGCTGGTGAACACATGTATAACAATGCTGTAACCTTTAAAGTTGTTTCTAAACCACGCGATTTATTTTATATAGAAACTGAAGCTTTACCTGATCTTTTTGAAACCGGTACTGAAAATAAATCAGTAATACCTACTATTGCAGGGGCAAAAGAAGAACTAAAATTTGCCATAAAATCCGTAACTCCAGAAACAACAGCTTTTACTATCAATGAAGCAACAGGACAAATTAGTGTTCCAGAGGGTAATTCTTTGGAAATCAGCGAAACGCCTTATGTATTCACCATCACAGCAAGTAATGCTTACGGCAGTAATGACTTTGAAGGCATATATTCAGTAAAGGTTGTAGCTTTCATTGAGCCTATTCAACCCGAAACTTTTAACTATACACCAGTAAATAAACTCTATCAATTAGGCGGAAGTTTGGAAAGCCAAAAGCCTGATGAAGGTTTTGTAGGAGGAGCTCCAACATTCCAATTTGACGAAAGCAATAGTGAGGAAATTAAAGCTCAGATAGCACAAAATATTATTTCAATAAATTCAGCCAATGGCGCTATATCTATTGCAAATAATCACACATTAAGTGCTATGACTCATGAGATTAAAGTAAAAGTAACAAATAAGAAAAATGAAGAAGGGGTAGTCAAAGCACTTTCTGTAACTGTTGTGGAAAACCCTAATGACTTCACATATGTCAGCTGGGGGACAAACATTGAACATGAGATAATAATCGGAGCAGAAGATGATTATTTTCCTAAAAAAGAAACGAATATCGCCTATAGAAATCAGTTCAGATTTATCAATAGAAACTGGGGAGTAAATGGTAATAAAGTGGAAAATATTGAAGTATTAGACAGTGACATACCAGCCGGTTCAACCGCTAGCTACAAACTCATCGGTAAGTTCCCCAACAACAATAATTTCCCACAGTTAAATGTTGGTAGTATATTAGAAAATGGAACTATCTCTACCAATAATGGTAATAGCAGCTCACTCGGAGGATCAAATTCTGCAGCTGCTGCTATTTTATTAATAGAAGTCACCTCCAGCAACAACGAGGCTCCTGCTGTAAAAAAGAATATTCCTGTGTTCTTTAACTCCCCTGAAAATGTATCTACAGGTACTTTATTATTTACACCTTTTGTTGTGCGAATCAATCCGCATACAGGTCAATGTAGTTCTACAACTTCTAAAGTTTACGAATGGAAAAATCATAAATTCAATAAAGAAGTATCAGCACCGAATATCGCCATTGATTATCGCACCAATTTCTCTTATTGGAATTTTGACAATAACCAAAACCATGCTAGTGGTGATTTAAAAGCAAATACTTCTACTGACGCAGAGATGCTCTTTCAAGTATGGAATAATTGCGGTTTCTCAAAACCAAGTGATATGGGAACCCGTGTTCCACTATGTTATTATGATACCCAAAAAGAAGACTATCCAGGACCAGGAAATTTAACGGCAAAAGCTGGATATATAGACGCTACCACACACCAGATAGTCATTAATCCGGAAAAATGGAAAGGTAAAGATGGCTTATATCCTAATGGAGTAGTTATCGGACATATTCACTACGTTTTTGACGGAAATGCCAATAGAATTCATAATTCTAAATATCCAGATGGAACACCTGTTACACCAGCAGATGGGAAAGGTTACTCATTATTCCTCTGGTTCGACGAAACCTACGAAGGCAACTAATTATCTAACAAAACAATAAATACAATTATGTATAAACCAACATATCATACACTGAGCAAAAGAGGGTACATCACCCTCTTAGCTCTCCTTGTATCTATTATCACCTTTGCGCAAGGTGTAACAGTGAAAGGAACTATCCTTGACGAAAATAAAGAGCCTTTAATTGGCGCCACAGTACAGGTAAAAGGTGAAACGACCGGTGCAGCCGCTGATTTGGACGGTAATTTCACTCTCAAAGCCAAGAAAAATGCAACATTGGTGATAAGTTACATTGGTTATCTGACACAAGAAGTACGCCTGCAAGGTAAAACCCAAGTAACTATCCAACTGACTCCCGACAGTAAAACACTGGACGAAGTAGTAGTTGTAGGTTACGGTACTATGAAGAAAAGTGACTTGACTGGTTCCGTAGCTTCCGTTGCAGCCAAAGATATCGAAGGATACCAGACCAGTTCCGTAGCCGGAGCATTGGGCGGTCAAATTGCCGGTGTACAAATCACCTCTACCGACGGTACTCCGGGCGCAGGTTTCAATATCAGCATCCGCGGTGTGGGCACATTGACAGGAGACGCATCTCCGCTCTACATCGTAGACGGTTTTGAAGTATCAGATATCGACTACCTCTCCAATTCGGACATCGAATCTATCGAAGTATTGAAAGATGCTTCTTCTTCCGCTATCTACGGTGCACGTGCAGCCAATGGTGTTGTACTGATTACCACCAAATCGGCTAAAGTAGGCAAGACAACCGTTACTTACAATGGTTCGGCAACCTACCGTAAGATTTCAAAGACTTTGGATTTGCTCTCTCCATATGAATTTGCACGACTTCAAGGTGATATCGACCCCAAATACAAAGACACTTACTACAAAGAAGGAGACGAAACAGAAGGAGTTCCTTACAAATATCAAACACTTGACGATTATATCGGTGTTGCTGGAGTAGACTGGCAAGGAGAAACATTCAATCCTACATGGTCTCAAGACCATAATGTAACTATTATGGGTGGTACGGACAATACCAAATACAACGGTTCGCTCTCACGCTATGTAGAAAACGGTATCTTCAAGAACAGTGGCTTCGACAAAACCACTGCCAAATTCCGTTTGGATCAGAAAATCAACAAGAAAGTTTCTTTCAATCTGACTGTTAACTACGCCATGACCAATCGTAAAGGTGTAGGTACATCCGGTGACTCCGGACGTTTCAATATGCTGGCACAGATATTAAGTGCACGCCCTACCGGTGGTTTGAAAATGACGAATGAGGAACTTTTGGAATCTGCCATTGACCCCGAAATGTTGAGTTCCGGTGAAAGTTTGGCACAAGTAAACCCTGTAAAACAAGCTGAATCCGTAACCAATGAAAAACGTGCTGAAATGTGGTCGGCAAATGCATCTGTAAACTGGCAAATTATCAAAGGATTAACATTCAAAACCAGCGGTTCTTACAATACAACCAATAACCGTACCGATATTTTCTATAGAGACGGTTCAAAAGAAGCATACCGTAATGGTGAGAAGCCCTATGGACGTACACAAATGGGACGCGATGTACGCTGGACGAATACTAATACTTTGACGTGGAAAGATAAAGTGAAGAAGCATAACTATGATGTGATGCTGGCACACGAAGTTTCTTTCAGAAGTTCCGAATATTTGCTGGGTGAAGCTATGGACTTCCCGTTTGATAATTTGGGCAACAACAATTTAGGATTGGGAGCTACTCCGAGTAAGGTAAATACCGATTACTATGATAAGACATTGCTCTCCTTCTTTGCCCGTGCCAACTATAACTATGACAACCGTTATTTGTTGACAGCTACAGTACGTACCGATGGCTCTACCGTATTCTCCCAAAAAAACAAATGGGGTTTCTTCCCCTCATTCTCCGCTGCATGGCGTGTATCTGAGGAAGCTTTCATGAAAGACCTGAAATGGATATCCAACTTCAAAGTTCGTTTCGGTTGGGGTATCGTGGGTAACGACCGTATCAGCAACTACCTCTCTTTGGATATGTATTCAAATATAAAGTATGGTATAGGTAACAACACTGTTACTGTATTGACACCCAAACAACTCAAGAACTCCAACTTGAAATGGGAAGGTTCAAGCTCTGTCAATTTAGGTGTAGATTTAGGTTTCTTAGATAACCGTTTGAACGTCACCGCAGACTTCTTTATCAAGAATACAAAAGACTTGTTACTTGCACAATCGTTGGCACAAGCCACAGGTTTTACTTCACAATGGCAAAATATCGGTAAAATACAGAACAGAGGTATTGAGTTGAGCATAACCTCTACCAACATACAGACTAAAGACTTCACATGGAATACCAATTTCAATATTTCATTCATCCGCAACGAACTGAAAGCGCTGGCAGACGGTGCAAGTCATATGTATGCACGCTCTGGTTTTGACAGCAACTTCACCGGATACGACTACATTGCCAAAGTAGGCGAATCATTAGGTTTGATTTACGGATACGAATTTGATGGTGTATACCAATACGATGATTTCTATACTGATACAGACGGTAAACTGGTATTGAAACCGGGCGTTACTCAAAACTCCCGTTACAGCACAGGAGTAAAAGGCGAACCGAATGGCGCACGTCCCGGAGCCGTGAAGTATAAAGACCAAGACGGTGACGGTGACATCACTACCAAAGACCGTACCGTAATAGGTAATGCTATGCCGAAATGGTTTGGCGGTATCACCAATACTTTCGAATATAAAGGCTTCGATTTAAGTTTTATGTTCCAGTTCAATTACGGTAACGACATCTACAATGCTACCCGTCTATACGCTACACAAACCAGAAGCGGACGCCGTAACATGCTTGCCGAAGTAGCAGACCGTTGGACTCCGACCAATGCGTCTAACTCCGTACCCTCTACTAAAGGATATATTACAAATGATGTATACTCACGCTTCGTAGAAGACGGTTCTTTCCTTCGCCTGAAAAACCTGACACTGGGATATACCCTACCGAAGAAATGGACTAACAAATTCCATGCTTCCAGACTCCGTGTATACGTTACCGGTCAAAACTTATTCTGTCTGAATAACTACAGCGGCTATGATCCGGAAGTTAACAGTCTGAATAATCCGATGATGCCGGGTCTTGACTGGGGTGCTTATCCTAAGAGCCGAGTATTCACAGTGGGACTTGACCTTCAATTCTAATTCGTAAAATAATATACATATGAAAAAGTTTATATACTATATAGGATTTTTAGCTTTATGCCTTCTTCCCGCTTCATGTTCGCTGGAAGAAGAGAGTAGTACCGAAGTAGAGAAAGACAAATACATGAATGATGCCAAAGAAGCACAAGATGTATTGCTTGGCGTGTATCGTTCTACTGTAGAAGATGCAATGTACGGCTATCATTTGTCCATCTACTTCTCTATGGGAACAGACATTTCACAGGTGGAAGGAAGTACAACCGAAAACTTCCGCATACTGCCTACCAATGCTTACCCTACTTCACAGGCAGAAGTACAAAGCACATGGGCTGCACTCTACTCCGGTATCTATAATGCCAATGATTTTCTGGAACGTATTTCTGTCAAAATGGAATCATATAATGAAACGGACAAAAAATTGGCTACTATTTATATTGCTGAAGCCAGAGCTTTAAGAGCCTTATACTACTTTGAGTTGGTTCGCCGCTGGGGCCATATACCTTTGATGACAAACACTGCCATGTCTCACCAGCATCCGTCGACACTGGTACAAGCCGACCCGGTAGACGTCTATAAGTTCATCGAAGAAGACCTGCTGTATGCTTGCGACATACTGCCGTATGCAACAGACGACCATTACCGCAGCAGTAATGACTATCGTTTCTCCAAAGGAGCAGCGCTCGGCTTACTTGCTAAAGTGTACGCTACTTGGGCAGGATACCCTTTAAGAGACGAGAGCAAGTGGGAAGCCGCTGCAAAGACGGCACGTATCTTGGTTGAATCAGGTAAACACGATTTACTGAACGACTACGAACAATTGTGGAAAAACACTTGTAATGGCATTTGGGACCCAACGGAAAGTTTGATTGAAATATCTTTCTACTCTCCTACATATTCAGGAAATAGCGATCCTGTAGGCCGTATCGGCAAATGGAATGGGGTAAAAACTACAACTCAAGCCGGCAAAAGCGGAAGTACTGCTGCCAACGTACAAGTAGTGCACTCGTTCGTTCTTGACTGGAGAAGGGCCGTTGGAGTTGATGTAGATAACCGCATAAGCCCCGACAGGCGGTTAGACTTATCTATTGCCAACTATAAGCACGGTCATAATGATGACAAAGCAGGCATACAGTATCTCGGTGATGTTTATTTGGCTGGCAAATATACAGATTCCAAAGATGTAGCTTTAGAAAAGGATTTAAATGAAAAAAAATCTGCAAAAGAAAAGCAGAATTATACACCAGCCAAGTGGGACATTGACAAGTATATGGAAAGCGTACCGTTCGTCAACAATGATAAATCCACTGTAAACTGGTACGTATTGCGATATGCCGATGTACTGTTGCTATATGCAGAAGCTTTGAACGAATGGAAAGGTGGTCCGACAACAGACGCGTATGCCGCTATCGAAAAAGTACGCAAACGCGGTTATAATGATGCCAATGGTTACAAGTTGACCCAAGGTATGGACCAAGCGCAATTCCGCGAAGCCATTCAAAAAGAACGTGCTTACGAACTGGCGTTCGAAGGACATCGCCGTCTTGATCTCGTACGTTGGGGCATTTACTTCGAAACAATTGAAAAGACCCATACAGCCTTAAACGAATGGTGGGACAACAGCGATATAGACAAAGCGAAAAACCCCATTCCCAACTACGTAGTATACGACTACACGAAAAAAGGTCAGCACGAACTGATGCCTATTCCGCAACGCGAAATGGACTTGTGTACCCAGTTCAACCAAAACCCAGGTTGGTAACAACCACCCCAAATACATCTCCAATATGCCCCCTCCCCGGGCATATTGGAGATTTTCTAAACTCTTTTCAACAAAAGTGACATTCAAAGAACGCGGATTAATTGCCTTTTCAACATTCTTGCTACAAGAACCATAAAAAATCCGTTAGCTTTGCTTTCGTTACAAAATCTACTAAAATCAATTATTTTAAAAACGAATAACATGAAAAAGAACCTTGTTCTCTTGGCTTTGGGTGCATTGACTTTCGTGTCATGCCAAACACAACCCAAAGAAGACTACAGTTGGATTAAAAAAGGCTTGGACGCAGCCTCTGCGCAACTGCAATTAACCGCAGAAGAAATTTCGTCCACTAACATGCTGCCGCGTTCTATCCGTACAGGCTATGACATGAACTTCCTGTGCCGCCAGTTGGAAAGAGACTCGCTTACTTTCAAAGACTCACTCCGTGCGCAGCCTACAGCCGACCAGTTGGGAAAACGCCGTTTGTGCAGCGTTTATGACTGGACCAGCGGTTTCTATCCGGGCTCTTTATGGTATGCCTACGAACTGACGGGCAACGATACACTGAAAACATGGGCCATTCAATATACCAACCTATTGAACCCCGTCCGTTACTACACCGGTACGCACGACCTGGGCTTCATGGTAAATTGCAGCTACGGCAATGCCGAGCGTCTGGCTCCTAACGACACCATTGCAGCCGTAATGAAAGAAACAGCCGACAACCTGTGCGGACGCTTCAACGATTCCATCTCGGCTATCCGTTCATGGGACTTCGGAACATGGAACTTCCCCGTTATCATCGACAATATGATGAACCTGGATTTGCTGTTCAATGTAGCCAAGGCAACCGGCAACAACTCTTATAAAGACATCGCCGTAAAACACGCAATGACTACCATGAACAACCACTTCCGCCCCGACTATACCTGCTGGCACGTAGTAAGCTACAACAACGACGGCACGGTAGAGAAGAAACAGACATTCCAGGGCAAGAACGACGACTCTTCATGGGCACGCGGACAAGCATGGGCCGTATACGGCTATACCGCCTGCTATCGTGAGACGCAAGACACTACTTTCCTAAATTTCGCCGTAAAAGTGGCCGACATGATTATGAACCGTGTCAAGACCGACGATGCCATTCCTTACTGGGACTACGACGCTCCCGTAACCGAAGAGACTCCGCGCGACGCATCCGCCGCTTCCGTAACCGCTTCCGCCCTGATAGAGCTGAGCACAATGGTTCCCGACGGAAAGAAATACCTGGATTATGCAGAAAAAATCCTGAAGAGCCTGTCGGGCGACGCCTATCTGGCAAAGGTCGGCGAAAACCAGGGATTCATCCTGATGCACTCTACCGGTTCGCTGCCTAACGGTTCGGAAATCGACACTCCGTTGAACTATGCGGATTACTATTACCTGGAAGCCCTGAAACGCTTCATGGATCTGAAAGGTATCAGCTACAAAAACCTCTAATAGCCATATTGTAAACCAACAAACATTATGAATAAGACTTTTAAATATATCGTCCTGCTGGCGCTTGCCTGCTTCGTTGGCAAAGCAAATGCCCAGGAATTGAAAACCGAAGTGTTCTCGCTCCTCAACCTGGATTATCCCGGACTGGAGAAAGTAAAGACCCTGCACCAGGAAGGCAAAGATGCCGATGCAGCCAAAGCGTTGCTCGACTACTACCGTGCACGTACCAACGTGAAGACTCCCGACGTAAACCTGAAAAAGGTTACCATCGGCAAGGATGAACAGAAAATGGCCGACGAGGCTCTGCAACATACATTCTTTGCCCACAAAGGCTACCAGCCGTCATTCAATTACGGTGAAGACATCAACTGGAGATACTGGCCGGTAAAGGACAACGAACTGCGCTGGCAGTTGCACCGCCACAAATGGTTTACTCCCATGGGCAAGGCCTATCGTGTAAGCGGCGACGAGAAATACGCCGTAGAGTGGACCAAACAGTATATCGACTGGATCAAGAAAAACCCGTTGGTGAAGATTGACAAGAAAGAGTATGAAATGACCGGTGACAACCAACTGAAAGATGACGCAGAGAATGTACGTTTCGCATGGCGTCCGCTGGAAGTGAGCAACCGTCTGCAAGACCAGACCTCACAGTTCCAACTGTTCCTCCCGTCTCCCTCTTTCACTCCGGAGTTCCTGACTGAGTTCCTGGTAAACTACCACAAACATGCCATCCATATACTGGGCAATTACTCTGCACAGGGCAATCACCTGCTGTTCGAGGCACAGCGTATGATCTACGCCGGCGCTTTCTTCCCCGAATTCAAAGAGGCTGCTGCCTGGAGAAAGAGCGGTATCGACATCATGAACCGTGAAATCAACGTACAGGTGTATAACGACGGCGGACAGTTCGAGCTCGACCCGCACTACCACCTCGCTGCCATCAACATTTTCTGCAAGGCACTGAACATTGCCGACCTGAACGGTTTCCGCAACGAGTTCCCGCAGGAGTACCTGGATACAATCGAAAAAATGATTGTATTCTATGCCAACGTTTCTTTCCCCGACTACACCAACCCGTGTTTCAGCGATGCCAAACTCACCAATAAGAAAGAAATGCTGAAGAACTACCGCAGCTGGAGCAAGATGTTCCCGAAGAACCAGTTCATCAAGTATCTGGCAACAGACGGCAAAGAAGGCGCACTGCCCGAATATCTCTCCAAAGGTTTCCTGAAATCCGGTTTCTTCGTATTCCGTAACTCTTGGGGAACGGATGCCACGCAAATGGTTGTAAAGGCCGGCCCGAAAGCATTCTGGCACTGCCAACCGGATAACGGTACTTTCGAACTCTGGTTCAACGGCAAAAACCTGTTCCCCGATTCCGGTTCTTACGTATATGCCGGCGAGGGCGAAGTGATGGAACAACGCAACTGGCACCGTCAGACCTGCGTACACAACACCGTAACGCTGAACAACAAGAATCTGGACCAGACCGAATCCGTAACCAAGCTGTGGCAGCCGGAAGGCAACGTACAGATATTGGTTACCGAGAATCCGAGCTACAAGAACCTGAAACACCGCCGTTCCGTATTCTTCGTAGACAACAGCTACTTCGTAATTGTAGACGAAATGGTGGGAAGCCAGAAAGGTTCCATTAACCTGCACTACCAGATGCCGAAAGGCGAAATCGCCAACAGCCGCGAGGACATGACTTTCGTCACTCAGTTTGAAGAAGGAAGCAACATGAAGCTGCAATGCTTCGGCCCCGAAGGCATGACGATGAAAAAAGAGCCGGGCTGGTGCTCCACCGCTTACCGCAAACGCTACAAACGCATGAACGTATCCTTCAATGTGAAGAAAGACAGCGAAGATGCAGTACGTTACATCACCGTTATCTGTCCGATAAAGAACAGCGCAGACGCCCCCAAATTGTCTGCCAAGTTCAAAAACAAGACATTCAATGAAAACGGACTGGAAGTAGAGGTGAAAGTAAACGGCAAGAAACAGTCTTTAAATTACAAATTATAATATAAAAGCAACATGACGAAAGGGAGTGCCCAAAAATGAAAAGCAAAGCGATAGCGATTTTAGTTTTTGAGCAGTCCCTTTCGTCATAATAAAAAGCGATACATCCCGGTTATGAAAAACAATCTTTCCAATGTACTTCTTCCGTTAGCCACATTAAGCCTCGCTTCCTGTGCCGGCCAGCAAAAAGAAGAACCCAAGCGTCCGAACATAATCTTCATGATGACGGACGACCACACCACACAAGCCATGTCCTGCTATGGCGGTAATCTCCTGCAAACTCCCAACATGGATCGTATAGCCAACGAAGGTATCCGTATGGACAACTGCTACGCGGTCAATGCCCTTTCCGGCCCGTCACGCGCCTGCGTACTTACCGGTAAGTTCAGCCACGAAAACGGTTTTACGGATAATGCAAGCACCTTCAACGGCGACCAGCAGACATTCCCGAAACTGCTCCAGCAAGCCGGCTACCAGACGGCCATGATCGGCAAATGGCATCTTATCAGCGAACCGCAGGGCTTCGACCACTGGAGCATCCTGAGCGGCCAGCACGAACAGGGCGATTATTACGACCCCGATTTCTGGGAAGACGGCAAACATATCGTAGAGAAAGGGTATGCCACGGACATCATCACAGACAAGGCCATCAAATTCCTCGAAGGCAGGGACAAGAGCAAACCGTTCTGCATGATGTATCATCAGAAAGCGCCTCACCGCAACTGGATGCCGGCTCCGCGCCACTTGGGCATCTTCAACAATACCACATTCCCGGAACCCGCCAGCCTGTTTGACGACTACGAAGGACGCGGCAGAGCAGCCCGCGAGCAGGACATGTCCATCGAACATACCCTGACCAACGACTGGGACCTGAAACTGCTGACCCGCGAAGAGATGCTGAAGGATACCACCAACCGCCTTTACAGCGTGTACAAGCGCATGCCTGCCGCCGTACAGGACAAATGGGACTCCGTATATGCGCAGCGCATTGCCGAATACCGCAAGGGCGACTTGAAAGGTAAGGCGTTAATCAGTTGGAAATACCAGCAATACATGCGCGACTACCTGGCTACCGTGCTGTCTGTGGACGAAAATATCGGCCGCCTTCTGAACTATCTTGAAAAGACCGGAGAGCTGGACAATACAATCATCGTCTACACTTCCGACCAGGGCTTCTTCCTCGGCGAACACGGCTGGTTCGACAAGCGCTTCATGTACGAGGAATGCCAGCGCATGCCGCTTATCATCCGCTACCCCAAAGCCATCAAGGCGGGAAGCACAAGCAATGCAATCTGCATGAATGTGGACTTCGCTCCCACCTTCCTCGACTTTGCCGGTGTGGAAATCCCGTCGGACATTCAGGGAACTTCCTTGAAACCGGTGTTAGAGAACGAAGGCAAGACACCCGCCGACTGGCGCAAGGCTGCCTACTACCACTATTATGAATACCCTGCCGAGCATTCGGTAAAACGTCATTACGGCATCCGTACACAGGACTTCAAACTGATTCATTTCTACAACGACATCGACGAATGGGAAATGTACGACCTGAAAGCCGACCCGCGCGAAATGAACAACGTGTTCGGCAAGCCTGAATACGCCGAAAAGCAGAAAGAGCTGATGCAACTGCTGCAGGAGACTCAAAAACAGTATAAAGACAACGACCCCGACGAAAAAGTAAACGAGCTTTTCAAGGGCGACAGAAGATTAATGAAAAACAGATAAAACCATTAAATTTATTATCATGGATAGAAGAAGTTTTCTAAAAAACACAGGCTGGTCTTTTCTGGGACTGGCAGCTTCGGGAAGCCTGCTCGGCTCTTGCGTGGCAGGAAGCAAAGAAGCAAAGAAGATTATGCCGTCGGCAAGCAACCTGAAAGTATTCTGGGGCGACTTGCACAACCACTGTAACCTCACTTACGGACACGGCGATATGCGCGATGCTTTCGAGGCGGCCAAAGGCCAATTGGACTTTGTCAGCGTAACGCCCCATGCCATGTGGCCGGACATTCCGGGTGCAAACGACCCTCGTCTGAAATGGGTAATCGACTACCATACCGGAGCTTTCAAGCGTCTGCGCGAAGGCGGCTATGAGAAGTACGTAAAGATGAGCAACGAATACAACAAGGAAGGCGAATTCCTTACCTTCATCGGATACGAGGCTCACAGCATGGAGCATGGCGACCACGTGGCGCTGAACTACGACCTGGATGCGCCGCTCGTGGAATGTACCTCTATCGAAGACTGGAAAGAGAAAGCCAAAGGACATAAAGTATTCGTCACCCCGCACCACATGGGCTATCAGGGCGGTTATCGCGGTTACAACTGGAAATGCTTCACCGAAGGAGACATCACTCCGTTCGTCGAGATGTATTCCCGTCACGGCCTGGCGGAAAGCGACCAGGGCGACTACCCGTACCTGCACGATATGGGTCCCCGCCAATGGGAAGGAACCATCCAGTACGGTCTGGAGCAAGGACATAAATTCGGTATCATGGCTTCCACCGACCAGCACTCCGGCTACCCGGGCAGCTACGGCGACGGCCGCATCGGTGTCCTGGCTCCGTCACTGACCCGCGACGCCATTTGGGAAGCTCTCCGCACCCGCCACGTATGTGCCGCCACCGGTGATAAAATCATCATCGACTTCCGCCTCAACGACGCTTTCATGGGCGATGTAGTCCGTGGCAACAGCCGCCGCATCTACCTGAACGTAACCGGCGAAAGCTGCATCGATTATGTAGACGTTGTCAAGAACGGCCAGATACTGGCACGCATGAACGGCCCGTTGACTCCGGTTGCACCGGAAGGCGACACCGTTCGCTGCAAAGTAAAAGTGGATTTCGGCTGGAACCGCGAAGAGCGCTATGTGCACTGGCAAGGCAAGCTGTCTGTCAACAAGGGCCGTATCGTAAACGTTACCCCCTGCTTCCGCGGCGCTGCCTTCACCTCTCCTCAGGAGGGCGAAACCGAATTCAAGACACATGTCAACCGCATCCTCTCCGTAGGCGAGAAGGAAACGGAACTGGACTTGTACAGCAGCAAGAACCCGAATACCACCACCGCAGCCATGCAGGCGGTAATCCTCGACCTGGAGATGCCGAAAGACGGCGTGCTCACCGCAGACTTCAACGGCAAGAAGTTCGAACACACACTGGGCGAACTGCTCGAAGGTTCACGTTCGCACTTCATGATAGGCTGGTTGAGCGAAGCCATTCTCTTTAACCGCGCCATGCCCGAAAGCTGCTTCACCGTAGAGCACTACATGGAAGACAAAGAGCCGCAGCGCGACACCGATTATTATTATGTACGCGTGCGCCAGCGCGACGGACAATGGGCATGGAGTTCTCCTATATGGGCTGAAAGAGTTTGACAATCATGAAAAAATACGCTATAGGAATTGACCTTGGCGGTACTTCCGTGAAATACGCCCTTATCGACAATGAAGGCGTATTTCACTTTCAAGGGAAGCTGCCGTCGAAAGCCGATGTATCTGCGGAAGCGGTAATCGGCCAGTTGGTAACCGCCTGCAAAGAGGCAATGGCTTCGGCCCTGCAACTCGGAGTGGCGGTGGAAGGAATAGGTATAGGCACTCCCGGCATTGTGGACGAAACCAACCGCATTGTGCTGGGCGGAGCCGAGAACATCAAAGGCTGGGAGAATCTGAATCTTGCCGACCGCATCGAAGCGGAAACGGGGCTGCCCGTGCAGATGGGCAACGACGCCAACCTGATGGGACTGGGAGAAACGATGTACGGAGCCGGACAAGGCGCACAGAATGTAGTGTTCCTGACCGTAGGAACCGGCATCGGCGGCGCAGTGGTCATCGGCGGCAAGCTGTTCAACGGCTTTGCCAACCGCGGCACCGAACTGGGCCATGTGCCCCTCATCGCCAACGGCGAACCCTGCGCATGCGGCTCTGTGGGCTGTCTGGAACATTACGCCTCCACTTCCGCACTGGTGCGCCGTTTCAGCAAGCGTGCCGCAGAAGCGGGCATCTCGTTTCCGGGCGAGGAAATCAACGGAGAGCTTATCGTACGCCTCTACAAAGAAGGAGACAAGCTGGCCACGGAGTGCCTGGACGAGCATTGCGATTTCCTGGGACACGGCATCGCCGGATTCATCAACATCTTCAGCCCGCAACGCATCGTAATAGGCGGCGGACTGTCCGAAGCCGGCGACTTCTATATCCGGAAAGTCAGCGAGCAGGCACACCGCTATGCCATAGCCGACTGTGCCGTGAACACTCAAATCATGGCTGCATCTTTAGGTAACAAGGCAGGAAGTATCGGCGCCGCGTCACTGGTCTTCTCACTAAACACGAAATAGTATGAAAAAGAATTTAGGAATGCTGGCGCTGATTATGGCGTTCTGGTTCACCATATCGTTTATCACCAATATCCTGGGACCGCTCATTCCGGACATTATCCATAACTTTAACCTGAGCGACCTGGCGATGGCGGGCTTCATCCCGACTTCTTTCTTCATCGCCTATGCCATCATGTCGGTTCCCGCCGGACTGATGATCGACCGTTTCGGCGAGAAACCGGTGCTGTTTCTGGGCTTCCTGATGCCGTTCATCGGCACTACGCTGTTTGCCTGCCTACACACCTACCCCATGCTGCTTGCCTCATCGTTCATCATCGGCTTGGGCATGGCTATGCTGCAAACGGTGCTAAACCCGTTGCAACGCGTTGTAGGCGGCGAAGAAAACTATGCTTTCGTGGCGGAAGTGGCCCAATTCGTATTCGGCATCGCTTCGTTCCTGAGTCCGCTGGTATATACGTACCTCATTCACGAACTCAATCCGGACATATACACGGAAGGCAGGAACTTTTTCATCGACCTGCTGGCAGGTATCACCCCGCCCGATCTGCCCTGGGTATCGCTTTACTGGGTATTCACGCTGCTGTTGCTGGTGATGCTGGTTGCCGTAGGGCTTTCCCGTTTCCCGAAAATCGAGTTGAAGGAAGATGAGAAAGGCGGTTCGAAAGACTCCTACCTGGCGCTGTTCAGGCAGAAATACGTATGGCTGTTCTTCCTCGGCATCTTCTGTTATGTAAGTACGGAACAGGGAACTTCCATCTTTATGAGTACGTTCCTCGAACAGTATCACGGAGTGAACCCGCAGGTGGAAGGTGCAAAGGCCGTAAGTTACTTCTGGGGACTGATGACTGCCGGCTGCCTCGTAGGCATGGTGCTGTTGAAGCTCATTGACAGCAAACGGCTGCTCCAGCTATCGGGCGGACTCACCGTCATCCTACTGCTCACCGCACTCTTCGGGAGCAAGGAAGCATCCATCATTGCCTTTCCTGCCATCGGTTTCAGCATTTCCATGATGTACTCCATCGTGTTCTCGCTGGCGCTGAATTCGGCATCGCAACACCACGGTTCGTTTGCCGGCATCCTGTGTTCGGCAATCGTGGGCGGAGCAGGCGGCCCGATGATTATCAGCATGCTTGCCGATGCCACTTCGCTGCGTACCGGAATGCTGATTATCCTCGTGTTTGTAGGCTACATCACATTCATCGGTTTCTGGGCGCACCCGCTGATTAACAACAAGACGGTAAGCCTGAAAGAGCTTTTCAGGAAGTAAAAGACAAGAACGGCACACAATAAAAAAGAGACCGCAACGGCTTGCTGCCGCATGCGGTCTCTTTACTTTACACAACCCTTTTTATATCTAAAATCTACATAACTGGTTCACTACTTTCCTTCCGCAGCATCCGGCCGGGTATTTATGGTACAGATGCTCACCCGGTTCCAGTCCGGTTCTTCAAACATATAACCCACTCCCTGACCTTCGGCAACAATCCGGTCTTTGGCGATTCTATATCTATTGACCAGCATATTGCGCACGGCTTCGGCACGCTGGCGGGCGATGCGTTCGTTCACCTCCGCACTGCCTTCGGGAGAGGCATACCCTTTGATAACGACTCCCGCTTCCTTATGATTTCTCAGATAAGTGGCGATGCGCTCCACATTGGGCAACTGTGAATTATCGATACTGATTCTGCCCTGACGGAACGTAATCACCGACTCCAGCAGCTTCTTGCTGTTGTCGATAGTATCCTTCACCACTTCCGGTTTCCGGTTCCGGCAAGCTGCCAGTTCACTTTCCAAGTCGGAAACTTTCCGGTTGGCATCCTGCAATACTTTGGCGGTATTGTCGGCCTCGGCACGGAGACGGTTGATTTGGGCGTTCAGTTGGTTGACTTCCGCCTGGTCGTAAGGCCTTACTTCGGTAAAGTGATGGCTGCCGTTGCTGCATCCGAAATGATAAGTCAGCCCGGCGCTGATTTCCCAGGCGGCACGGTTGGCATGGAAACGCACGGCTTCCGTACCCATAGCGTTCATATCATACACCAAAGCCGGTTTCACAGCCAATGTCCATGCCTTGCTTTCTCCCAGGTTGAAGTTGAAATTCAGTCCCAGTTTGCTGGACATACTGTTACGGTCTTCGCCCATACCGGAGTTTACGTAATAATGCAGCCAGCCGATACCTGCCACAGCCTCAACCTCAAACAGACGGGGAGCACCGTTATACCCCGCAAACAGATTACCTAAGTTGACCAGCCCCAGCAGACTGACGTTTGACGCGTCAAAAGCCGTTTTGCTGCCCGTAGTGTTAAAGCTACCCATAGCCTCCAGGCTCAGGCCGAAGGTAGGTGTCAGATACTTATCGACATGAACGCCCACTACCGGACGCATGTTCTTAAAGAACGAGTGATGCATCAGTGGAGTCGTTCCCCCCGCATTGACACCTATCGCCCAGTTGTCGGCAAACTTGTTTCCGGTCAGCGCCGTTTGTCCGTCAGCATAGCCAACCGCAACACTCAACAATAATAAACTCGCTAAAATCTTCTTCATACAATTTTTCTGTTTTAAGTTAGTACATAAATTTATAATAAATAGATGTTGAAAGCCTGTTTACAGAGCTTCCCAGTACTTCATATTGGTAATTCTTTCCAGCAGCACTTTTCTGTCGCCCTCGCGTACACTGTTGCCAGCCGCAACCGGGATGATGCTTGCCCGTTTGCCTATACCGTGCCATTTCAGCATAGCTGCCGGAACGCCGCGTTCGAGCAATGCTTCATACACTCTTTTGGCACGGCGGTTGGAAAGGTCCGTATTATAAGCGCTGCTTCCTCTTGCATCGGTGTAGCCGGTAATCAGGAAGCGGGCGTCGGGATAGCTTTTCAGAAGCCCGGCCAGCCTGTCGAGCGTTTTTTCCGAAGCAGCCGTCAGCACATCCTTGTCAAACTCGAAGTAGATATTATCCAGCAGGTCGCACGCCATTGCTTCGACAGAACCGGCTGTATCCGCCTGCTTCTCTACAATCCGCTCAACAATCTTTTCCACTTCAACAGGTTTCTCTATCTCCACATACTTCACTACCGGAGCCTGCTTTTTGCTCTTTCCGCCAATGCGCCAGATGACGCGGGCAGACACCTGCACAAAGTGAGGAAGATTCTTCTGCACCGGCAGGAGATATTCACCTTGCAGGCCAAGCCCGAAGGAATTGCTTAGCCACGCATTTACACCTGCACCGAACGAAAGCGGAACAAAAGAGTTCTTATCCGATGAGCGCCCGCCGGGATTCCACACATCGGACGATTCCCAGTGCGCCTCTCCCGTGGGGTCGTCCACAAAATTGCCGCCATAGGCCGACGCAAAATTCTTATGCAGGTAATTCACCCCCACTCTGAGGTAGGGTTCCACCCATTGAGACTCAAACAAGGGGGTAAAACGGAACTGCATACCCAAACCGCCCATATACAGCAGGTCGTGTTTCCGGTCATTGCCCGCAATCCGGTTCTTGTTTTTCGCCACGCCTACCGTACCTTGCAAATCCAGATAAAACCACCGGTTCAGTTCCCGTGCCACATACAGGTTTGCTCCTCCCATCAGGTGGTTGGCCTTCAGGTTGTACATATAATTATCCGGAGTACTCTGGAAACCGGTGACAGACACGCGGCTCCAGTTTATCAACGAACCGCCTGCACCTATTTCCCATGCTTTCCTGTCCTGACCTCTTCCCGTCAGAGGAACTGACAGGAAGAAGAGGGAGACAAGATATAGTATTGTTTTTTTCTTCATATTCATATATATTTATCTACCGTAAATCAATCAATCCATCCAGTCTGCCGGACACTCTTTTATCTCCAAAGGTATGCGCTTGGTTCTGTCGGCAAAGTCAACCAGGAAATACTGCTCACCTTCTTTCAGCAGGTAGTAAGCAAATCTGCTGCGATATTCGTAAGTCGCACTATATGTTATCTGATTGGTTCCTTTAGTTCTACTCCGAATATCCAGACCTATCCAATTACCCGGATAAGCGCTTGTCAGCATAAAGTGTTTGCCACCTTCCGAAAGCGGTACAGTACCGGTGTGCACAGTGCCTCCCGTTCCGTTAACAAACGTACGCATTTGGATGAATACAGCACGATTTTTTGCCAAATCTGAAGCAGGCAGCTTGCCTTCCGGAAATTTCCAGATACCGGTATCCGGGTCTTTCGTAAACCTATCTTGCCCTGACGGATAAGCATATGTTTTATAGAAATCAGGCAACTGGTCTGTATCGATTTCACCCCATAAAGTGGTTACTCCCTGTTTGATTTCCAAAAAGACAGCTCCTTCCTTGAAGCCCGGCGTCGGATATATTTCCGGAATATGAATCTTATCCTGCAAATATACGGTCTGGCCGTAATCATTATAAGAACCGCTGCCGTCACCGAAGTAAAGACCTGCGTAAAAATCGTTCCCATCCCATTCATCCGATAATAACCGCTGAACCGTATCATTCTTTGCCACATTAGCTTTCTCCGTAGGAGTCAACACTAAAGGACGCCGTATATCGATATATGTAGAGCCATAAGTATAAGTGCTATTCTTGCTTTTATCCAAATTTTCCTCATTTACAGGTTGATTTATATCTTTAATTTTAGCAGCTCTCATCATAGAAGAGTTGAGACTATTTGGATAATCGCTCCACTCTCCGTCTATCTGGCGTTCATATTTAAAAGATACATATGCATATCTGGTAGCATTTATATCAGACGAGGCGTTGCTCAAATATACCATACTCACCGTAGCCCTCACATTTATCCTATTCGGAACCAGCGTATTTTTAGCACTTGTTTCCTGCACTCCGCCAACCGTTACAGTTGCACTGCCTGTCCGGCGTGATAAAGGCTGGTTGTCCGGCAACTTATCCCATGCCACCTTGAACTGTCCGTTGTCATCCGTCGTGAAGGTTTCCGTAGCTCCTACTCCGGGCAATCCGCTTACCTGCACGCCTGCGGCTACTTTCTTTCCCGTTTTGTCATACACGGTAAAGAGCACCGAACCGTCCGTAGGAATCACATATTCCCGTAACTGGGAGTTCCAATAATCAGGAATGACATTATATTTTCCTACTTGTATTTCAATCACCGAAGACCTACCCGTCAGGAAATCCCAGAAGTCCGTCTGCTTGTTCCGGTCTGCCGGCCATTTCTGGTCGGGTTTATGAGGATTGTCCACTTCACCGGATGCGATGTATTCTTTCCAAAGTTCATAGGCGCTCTTTCCGTTCGTACCATTTGCGCCGTTTGTACCATTTGTTCCGTTTGTACCATCCTTACCGGCTTTACCGAAAGACGGCTTTCCGGTATCCGTACCATTGATATACCAGTTACCGTTCTCGCCAATGGCCACCTCCGGAGATTTCCCGTCGGCACCAACGGCTTTTTTACCCGTATCCGTACCGTCTACGAACCAGTTGCCGTTATTACCGATGGTAATCGTGGGCGACACGCCGTCTTTTCCATTCGTACCCGTGGCCTTCTTACCGGTGTCCACACCATTGACAAACCAGTGGTCGTTATCACCGATGGTTACGGTAGGCGGCACGGCATCTTTACCGTTCGCACCGTCCTTGCCCGCTTCTCCCTGCGCGGCAATGCCCGTATCCTCATTTCCAACAAACCAATGGCCGTTATCGCCGATATGCGGTGTCTGGCCGCTCTCGCCGGTAGCGCCTGTGAGGAAATACCAGAAATCCTGCACCGTATTATTGCCGGCAGGCCATTTGCTGCCGGGGTTGTGCGGATTATCCACACTGCCGTCGGCAATCATATCCTTCCACTGGTCAAAAGCGCTCTTTCCGTCTTTTCCGTCTTTCCCGTCATTTCCTTTAAGATACTTGAAAAAGTCTGCAACTTCCGTCTGGTCTTTCGGCCAGTCTACCGTTCCGTCCGCTACTTTTTCTTTCCAAAACTCATAGGCCGAAAGCCCGGTATCACCTTTAGGCCCTTTGGGCATGGTGATGTCAACATCGGTACAGGCGGCCATCAACAGGCATACAACTATCCCGTACCATTGTACAAATTTAAATTTACTCATCTGAATTTCAATTGTTTAATTAGCTTATAGTTTGTATATACTGTTTATAAGATGCAAATGGCAAACGGATGTAAGTTTCGGGCAGCAAGAAGTCCTTTTATTTCGTCTGCAAAAATACATACACATTTACAACGCATCATTTCAGATAAAAGACAATTAATTTCCCTTTTCGGACAAAGTGCCCGAAAAATGAATAAACAAGCGGTAAACATCTGTTTCACACCCATATATACTGAAACAGATGGCAGTTGTCCTTACTCTCCATGATGCCTTTCCGCTTCAATACCGAATACAAGTCCTCGCAAGATTTCATGCCTATGCCGTGCAGCTTTGCCAACGCATTGAATCCGTTCTTCTTGACAAAGCGCAGAAGGTCTTCCAGCAGATAGATGTTATACTCCCTGAGCCTGCGCAGGATTCTCGGAGTTATCTCAAGCACTGCCAGAGGCGTCGACAGCATTTTCAGGTATTCAACGGGGATGCCCCGCTCCTTGAACGGTACGACAACCCTCACCGGAGTACGGTCGATGTTCCTTTTGGACAGAAGCGACCGGCAATTCCTGTATCTCACTCTAATCGCCTGAAGCTCCTGCCGTTCCTGCGCCATGGCATCCCAATCGTCCATAATCTCTTCTACCGACCTCTCATACATAGAGGCCAGTTCTTTTGCCGAAAGGCCGTATTTCTCCGCAAGTTCCTGCATGCCGTCTTTCCTTGTCAGCAGCGAGCAGAAAATATCCTGCTCCCTGGGGTCTTTTATCTGCATGGACATCTTCCTGACAAGCCGTTCAAAACTATGCATGCAGTGGTTTTTCTTCTCCATTAAATATTTCATAGTGTTACGATTGTTTTTTGATGTGGCTCTCCTCGCGCAGATGGGTCGGGGTTGTGCCGAACTGTTTCTTGCAGTAGCAGGTGAGGTGCGCGGAAGAGCTGAAACCGAACTCCCTGGCTATTTCCCGGAAAGCGATATCCGGGTTACAGATTTTCTCGTGGATAAGTTCGGCTTTCCGTTCCTGCATCCACTGATAGGGACTTTGATTGAAATAGTGCTGGAACTTCCGGTTGAAGGAGCGTTCCGAAACGCAGCACAGACTGGCAAACTCCTTGACGGTCTTTACCTTCCGGTAATTGTTCAGGATAAGGTCCTCGAACTTGCTCCCCATTCCGGAAGCGCCGGCAAAAAAGCCAGCCAGTTCGTTTTTGGCATAAAAGCCGCGCAGTATCAGAATGACTTCCTGCTGTTTAAGAATATGCATGTGCCTGCACAGCAGTCCCGTTTCCAGATAGAACAGCACCTGCCTCAAGGCATGAAGCAGCGGCTTACGGATGGGCAGGGTGTGGTCGTTGATGACAATAGGTTTCTCATGAGAAATGGAATCGAAATACATCTTGTCGCACACCGTTATTTCCTTGTTCCAGAACAGCAGGAGGCATTCTGCCGGGGTGATGCCCGTCAAGCGGTTCTCTGCCCGCTGAGGTATGAGCACCATCCTGTTGGCATGCACGGAGATGGTATGCTCCCTGCCCAGCCCTACCTGCACCTCTCCTTTGAGCACGAACAGTACACAGAAGCAACCGTCATTATCAATCCGGCCTTCTTCGTGTGCAGTTAATTCGTACCGTGAAAATCCGCTTTCATACCTCAGTTGATAATTGAAGCAGGAACGATGCTCTGACAAATAAAATAATCTCATGATAGCTCTTTAATTTATACGCCATAATAACGCATCGCTTTTTTAGATTGTTTTTCACAAAAAAGACATTTATTTATAAATTTAAGACTATCCGTAAGGTTTCGCAGGGTTTTATAAGTATTTGAAAGGTGTATTGATTCCGCTCATTAGCAGCAAGATGGCTGCCAATAAAGTCAAAGCAAAAGATTATCCCGTTCCACCGTGGAGTAGTTTTCATTCCACCGCGGTGGAATGAAAACTACTCCACGGCAGAACAAAACTTTCTCCACGGTGGAACGGATTGGTTCTTGCATGCTTTCTGCCTGATACTTATAGAGGAAACACTCGAAGATGCGCTTTGGAGGGAAAGATAATGGCTGTATTTATTATCCCCATAAATAGGGATTGTTCCATTATGGAATACTTTGTATCTTTGCCGCAAAACTAAACGGATGAAACAAGGGTGCCTGAAAATAATGAGATGGTTTCTGCCTGTGCTATTTATATCGTACATGGCAGGTATCACACTCTTTACTCACTCGCATGTAGTGAATGGGGTGACCATTGTCCATTCGCACCCGTTTAAGAAAGACTCTCCCCATAGTCACACCACAGTCGAATTTCAATTGATTCATTTGCTGAGCCACGTGGCGACTACCGGAGCCGGTATCTTTTTTCTCTCTTTTCAGTTTATTGCTTATCTGCTCTATACCCTTTCGTGGCGTCCGGATAGGGCAGGATACTGTTCGTCCGTCGTGGGCGTGGTATCTTTGCGGGCACCTCCTGCCGGAAGATAAAACCTCTCTCTCACTGCATTATTTAGAAAAATTTATTTAGTAATTCTACTATCCAAAAATGAAAATGAAGAAATATATATTTTTCCTCGTTGGCCTGTGCTGTGCCCTGTTGCCTGCTATGGCCGACCAACCGGAGCTGCTGGAACTGAAAGCGTCTGATGCCAATATTATCGGTCATGTACTCGATAAAAAAACAGGTGAACACCTCTCTTATATAACAATCGCCCTGAAAGGAACTACCATTGGTACGGTGACGGATGCCACCGGACACTATTTCCTGAAAAACCTTCCCGAAGGGAATTTTGTGCTCGAAGCCAGTTCGGTGGGGTATAAAACCATCAGTCGCAATGTCAGTCTCAGAAAAGGAAAGACACTTGAAGAAAATTTTGAGTTGGAAGAAGATGCCGTGGCGCTTGACGGAGTGGTGGTGTCGGCCAATCGCAGCGTGACCAAGCGGCGCCTGGCACCTACATTGGTCAATGTGGTAGATATGAAGATGTTTGAGAATACAAACTCGCCTACACTTTCGCAGGGGCTTAACTTCCAGCCCGGTGTCCGGGTCGAAACGAACTGCCAGAATTGCGGTTTCCAGCAGGTGCGCATCAACGGACTGGACGGTCCGTATACACAGATTCTTATCGATTCGCGTCCCATCTTCAGTGCCCTTTCCGGTGTTTACGGGTTGGAGCAGATTCCTGCCAATATGATTGAGCGCGTAGAGGTGATGCGAGGCGGAGGTTCTGCCCTGTTCGGTTCGTCCGCCATTGCCGGAACCATTAATATCATCACCAAGGAGCCACTGCGCAATTCGGGGCAGTTGGCACATACCCTTACTTCTATCGGAGGCAGCTCGTCTTTCGATAATAATACTTCGCTGAATGCATCGCTGGTGACCGATAATCATCGGGCGGGACTCTATGTGTTCGGGCAGAACCGTCATCGGGATGCGTACGATCATGATGGAGACGGTTATTCCGAAATGCCGAAACTTAAAAACCAGACGGTCGGCTTCCGTTCGTTCCTCAAGACAAGCACTTATTCTAAGTTGACATTCGAGTATCATCACTTACAGGAGTTCCGTCGTGGCGGAAACCTGCTGAACCGTCCGCCTCACGAGGCTGACATTGCCGAGCAGATTCAGCACTCTATCAACGGCGGCGGCTTGAAATTCGATTATTTTGCTCCGAATGAAAAACACCGCCTGACCGTTTATACTTCGGCACAGCATACGGACCGCGACAGTTATTATGGCAGCAAAAAAGACCAGAATGCCTATGGAAAGACAACGGACCTGACCTTTATCGGCGGTTCTCAATATGTGTACAGTTTCGGTAAATGCCTTTTCATGCCTGCCGACCTGACTGCGGGATTGGAGTATAACCGGGATAACCTGAAGGACGATATGTGGGGATACAACCGTTATACTAAGCAGACGGTAAATATCGGTAGTGCTTTTTTGCAGAATGAATGGAAAAACGAAAAATGGAGCATTCTGTTGGGCGGACGTCTGGATAAGCACAATCTAATCGACCATGTTATCTTTAGCCCTCGTGCCAATCTCCGTTTCAATCCTTCCGAGGACATTAATCTTCGCTTGAGTTATTCGTCGGGCTTCCGTGCCCCGCAGGCTTTCGACGAAGACCTGCATATTGAGAATGTAGGCGGAACGGTGTCGATGATTGAGCGTGCCAAGAATCTGAAAGAGGAAAAATCTCAGAGTTTCAGCGCCTCAGCCGATATGTATCACCGTTTCGGTGCTTTTCAGGTGAACTTCCTGGTTGAAGGTTTTTATACCAGACTGTCGGATGTATTTGTACTCGAGAACATCGGAGAACGGGACGGCATTCTTATCAAAGAGCGGCGTAACGGTTCGGGTGCCAAAGTATTGGGACTATCGATGGAGGGAAAAATGGCTTATCTCTCTTTGTTCCAGTTACAGGCAGGAGTCACCTTGCAACAGAGCCGTTATGACGAACCGGAAAAGTGGAGCGAAACGGCACCGGCCGAGAAGAAGATTTTCCGTACACCGAATACCTATGGGTACTTTACGGCAACGTATACACCGATCAAGCCTCTCTCATTATCCCTGTCGGGCACGTACACCGGCTCGATGCTGGTGCAGCACATGGCCGGTTATATCGACAAGGATGTGGCGGTGAATACGCGCGATTTCTTCGATATGGGAGTCAAGGTGGCCTATGATTTCAAACTTTATAAGTCGGTGGACCTGCAATTGAGTGCAGGTGTGCAGAATGTGTTCAATGCTTATCAGAACGATTTCGACCAGGGAGTGGAGCGTGACTCCGGATATATTTACGGTCCGGCTGCTCCGCGAAGCTATTTCGCAGGAATAAAGATCAGCTATTAACTCCATTACATTTGAATGGAAACCGATCTGCTGTTCGGTCGAAATGAAAAAGAGCGTAATGAACGGCGTTTCCGCCTGCTCATTACGCTCTGAAGTTATAAAATGCTATTTACTGGTTTGAGGATATTGGTTGGGGAATGAATTTAGTTATGATTATTCATAGTTCCGTAACCATAGATATACCAATCGGCTATGCTTAACTTTCCGTCATTATCCAATGTTACGTAGATACGGGCATACCCACCCCAATAAGAGCTATATTCATCCATAAACTCTTCAGTTGTTGTGGTTTCAGATGTACTTTCATCCAAAACGATACTTATAGCACCTGTCGGTTCTGCATCAGGATCGAAATCTGTAAAGAAAGCAAGTTCTTTTACAAAATCCTCAATACCATTTGGCTGCGCTTCATCAGCCCATTTTACCATATATACCTTTTTAGTTCCGTTACCTTTCGTTACCTTCAAATCAGCAGTATACATTCCGGCATCAGTTGATCCGGTTCCTTCAACACTCAAAGTAAGTGCACCAGTACCTGTCCAGTCTGTTGTTGACGGAACTTCCTCTACTGCTTTAGTCTTGATACCGCTACTACCCTTACCTGCCTTGTCTACCAAGTCAATTATCTCACTCAACTTACCATCCTTATCAACAGTTACAGCACGTAAATAATAGGTAGAGCCCGGAGAAGTAATATACAGACCGCCATTATTGTCTTCAGTCTTCAGCTTAGGCAAATCTGCCGTAGCATACTCATACCAATGCACGTTTCTTGAATCTTCGTCTGCCATTATTGTATTAAGGTCCAGAGAACCCGGTCCTGTACCCATATCCCACAATACGCGGACAAACTCTACTTTGTCATTGACACTGATATCCACAAGCAGTTTTTCCGGTGTAACCTGGTCGGGGAAAGTTACAGATGTAATCTCTCCGGTTCCATCGTAAACGGGAGTTCCCGTTGTAACAGACTTATAAACAACCTTGCCGATTTTTCCTTCTTTATCGATAGGAATAGCATATACGATGTATGAAGTATTCGGCACCATATCCTTGCTGGCAAACTCTTTGGAGAACGCTCCGGTATAAGCCAAAGGAACTTCGGCACCCAAGCGGACGATGCTGGCGCAGATTTCCTCCTCAGTCATGTTATCAAAGGATTTACCGCCACTTGCAATCAAGCCTGCACTCGATTGTCCCACATGTATCCTGCTACAATTGGCATCTGCCGTAAAGGTAGCCTCAAAGCTTCTCATCTTTATCTTGTCTTTAGGAACATCGATGGATACCACTACCTGTCCGGTGATTTCCGGTTCGGGAATGGTAATCTCCTGTGTATAGACTTTGGAATTGCCTTCGGCATCCAGCGCATACACGGCGATAATCATTTTGATTTCGTCCACTTCCAGCGATCTCAGGATGATACCCTTGCTCTCGCTGATGTCTTTGTCTTTCAAGGCATATCTTGACAAAGTCCTCTCTGTGAAAGTGGCACTGACATCCGACCAGTTATAAGGCTGCATCGGATAGCTTTCGTCAGGATTCAAAGAAGTCTCGGCATTTTCAATAAAGGTAGCCTCCTTATAAATCTCTACGTATTCCTCCGCTCCGGTTTCGAGGTTTGTCCCCATATAGCCTTTCGGAGTCGCCCCGATTACATACTTGGCACATTTGGCGCTCTTCTTCACCACTACATCCATAGAGAAAGCGGAAAGGTTCTTGACTTCAAACTCCACCAGCTCGGTCATGACGTCCTCGCTCTTGAATGTGAATTCCTTTGAAACCTCCTTGCTCTTGCCCGTTTCATTCTCGGCATAAGCAGTCAGCGTATAAGTCACATCCATATCAATGGGAATTTCCAGCTTAGCTTCTTCCTTACCGGTAACAGCTGTATACGCGGCAGCGCTCTGCCCCTTGGGTTCGCATTTCCAATACCACTTTTCCGTTTCTTCGGAAGGTGTAACGGTTACTACAGCCTTGGCGTTGTCAGCGCTAAGGGCGGGTTCACTCACTGCGATGGTCGGTAAAGCAGGTTTGCCGGGTGTCGGATCGTCTTTGTCGTCCGAGCAACTTGCCCATACGCAAGCAGCCATTGCCAGTATGGGAAGCATCGTCTTAAAAATGTTTTTCATACATCATTAAATAATTAATTAATAAATAAAGAGAAATAATACAGTCGAAAACAGGGGGATAATAAGGGAAAAAAACAAAAGAGAGAAAGGGGTTATCACACTGTTATCTTTTTGCAAAATTATAAATAATTTATAAAAACAACATAGAATATATATTTTTTTCAGAACTTTCTTTATATTTGTTGCAAATTTATCCAAAGAAAGTTTTAAACAGAGGGCTTTTTGTAAATAAAAAATTAACATTATTACAGCATCATTAAAAACAGAAAAGCTACAAGGAACCCCGATGTTATCCTTTAATTGGACTAATATTACAGAAAAACGAAAGCAAACAAAACTGTAAAAAAAATAAAAGGACGGCAATATACACCTGGAAAATGTCTCTTTCCGCTCCAAACTAAAAAACAGAAACATTAAGTATTAATCAAACCATTAAAAGAACAAAAATGAGAAAAGCAATTCTCTTGTTTGTGCTTTTAACACTGTTCGGAATCCCGTACCTGCTGGCACAGGGAGGATTCCGGATAACAGGACAAATCTTATCGGCGGAAGACAACCTCCCGGTAATCGGAGTATCTGTAGTTGAAAAAGGCACAGCAAACGGTGTAATTACCGATATTGACGGTAATTACAGTATCACGGTAAGCAAGTCTCCCGCCACCTTGCAGTATTCGTACGTAGGTATGAAAACAGTGGAAAAACTGTTTACGGCGGCAACCCGTTACAATGTAATTATGGAACCGAATACCGAAATGGTAGACGAAGTGGTAGTGGTAGCCTACGGCGTACGCAAGAAAGGAACCATAGCAGGTTCCGTATCTACCGTAAAAGCGGAAAAGATGGAAAATGTACCGGCAGCCGGGTTCGACCAGGCTTTGCAGGGACAGACTCCGGGCCTGTCGGTCATCTCCAACTCGGGAGAACCCAGCAAGGCAGCCGTATTCCAAATCCGTGGTACAAACTCCATCAATTCGGGCACATCACCGCTGTTTATCCTGGACGGCGTGCCCATTGCCAGCTCGGACTTCAACGCCATCAGCCCGGGCGACATCGAATCGATTTCCGTACTGAAAGATGCTTCCTCAACCTCCATCTACGGCGCACGCGCCGCCAACGGCGTAGTGGTAATCACCACCAAACGCGGCCTCTCCATAGACAAAGCCAAGGTTACGCTACGCGCGCAATACGGCTTCTCCCAACTGGCATCCGACGGCAAATGGACCATGATGAACACCCCCGAACGCATACAGTTCGAGAAAGAAATAGGCCTGGACACCGGGCAGGACTACGAACTGCTCTCACGCACCAACGTCAACTGGCTGAAAGAGATTTTCAACGACCGCGCACCGTTGCAGAACTACGAACTCTCCGTGAACCGCGCCACCGAACGACTGAACTACTACGTTTCGGGCGGATTCTACGACCAGGACGGTATTGCCCAGAACTCTTCCTTCCGCCGTTACAACATGCGTGCCAATGCCGAAGTGAAAGCCAGCAACTGGCTGAAGATAGGCACAAGCACGATGTCTGCCTACGAGGAAGTGCAACAGGCGGAAGAGGGAGACATGGCGATTTATACGCCGATAGCCGGCTCGCGCTTCATGCTCCCCTACTGGAGCCCGTACAACAAAGACGGTTCGCTGGCATCCGAGAACAACGGCACATGGACGGGTACGGGACAGAACCCCATCGAATGGATGGCAAACAACCCGGTAAGCTACAAGAAATACAAAGTACTCTCCACCGTATTCGCAGACATCACCCCGATACAGAACCTGACTGTACGCATACAGTTCGGCGCGGACTACTCGCACTCCACCACTTTCATGCAGTCGTTCCCAAGCTACGTCATCAACAACGAACAGGGTACCGCCGGACGCAACTCGGCGGATGTGCTGAAGCTGAGCGAGACGGCCACCGCCAACTATCGCTGGGCACTGAACGACGACCACTCTTTCAACTTCATGCTGGGGCAAGAGGCCATGGACTACCAGTCCAGCGGTTTCCAAGTGGTAACGAAAGGACAGTCCAACGACTTCCTTACGAACATCAGCTCCGGTACGCGCGCCTCTTCCTGGGACGACACCACCAGTGCATACTCCTACCTCTCGTTCTTCCTTCGCGGCGAATATAACTACAAGGACTTGTATTACGGCGAAATGGCCGTACGTACCGACGCCTCCTCGCGTTTCGGCAAAGACCACCGCTGGGGTATGTTCTGGTCGCTCGGCCTTATGTGGAACATCAAGAACGAACCCTTCCTGAAAGACATCGAATGGCTGACGGGAGCACAAATCGCACTCAGCACCGGTACATCGGGCAACTCGGAAATACCCTACTACGACCACCTGGCACTCGTTTCCGGCGGTCCGAAGTATAACGACGAAGCCGGTATCTACCCCAAACAGAGTGGCAACGAAGAGCTGAGCTGGGAACAGACCTGGTCCAACAACATCGGGCTGCGCCTGGGCTTCTTCAACCGCGTCAACCTCGACATCGACTTCTATCACAAGAAAACCACCGACATGCTGATGTCCGTACCCGAAAGCTATGCCATTACCGGCGAGGGCTACCGCTGGGACAATATCGGAGCGATGGTGAACCGGGGCGTGGAAGTGTCGGTCAACAGCGACATCATACGCACCAAAGATTTCACCTGGAACCTCAACGCCAACGTGTCCTACAACAAGAACAAGCTGGTGGAACTGTACAACGGCGTGCAGGAGTACGTAAACTCCACCACCGGACTGAAATTCGTCGTGGGACATCCCGTACACGAATATTTCCTGAACCGCTACGCCGGCGTGAACCCCGCCAACGGCGATGCCCTGTGGTATACCAAGGACGGCGAACTGACCACCGAATTTAACGAAGGCGACAAGGTGATGACCGGAAAGACGTTCGACGCCCCGTGGGCGGGCGGCTTCGGCACGACTTTCGCATGGAAGGGGCTTTCGCTGTCGGCACAGTTCAGTTGGATGGCCGACCGCTGGGTGATGAACAACGACCGCTTCTTTGAAGAGAGCAACGGACTGTACAGCACCTATAACCAGTCGCGCCGCCTGCTGTACGACCGCTGGAAGAAACCGGGCGACATCACCGACATCCCCCGCTACGGCGTGACGGCGCAACTGGACGACCGCTTCCTGGAGAACTCCTCGTTCCTGCGCCTCAAGAACCTGACACTGGCATACGCACTGCCGCAACCGCTGCTGAAGAAGACCAATTTCTTCACCTCGGCACGCGTGTACCTGCAAGGACAGAACCTGCTGACCTTTACAGGATTCACCGGACTCGACCCCGAAATGTCGAGCAACATCTACCGGGCACAGTACCCGGCTTCGCGCCAGTTTACGCTGGGCATCGAAGTTTCATTCTAAACCTATCAAGCAAAAGAAAAATGATTAAGAAATTCAAACTATACATCATACTGATTGCCATGGCAGTGTCGTCCGCTTCCTGTCTGGACAAGATGCCGGAGGACGGGATTCCTTTCGACAAGTCACTGCAAACGGTATCCGACATAAACCTCGCGGTTATCGGTATCTATGATGCTTTCAGGAGCAATTACCTCTACTCGGGCAACCTGACACTGCTGCCCGACATACAGACCGACCTGGTATACGGAGTGAACGGCAACACCAACATCTACGGCGACATCTGGCGCTGGAAAGAAATCAAACCCACCAATACCGACATCGAAGCCGTGTACGGTGCGTTGTACGAAGTGATCAACCGCTGCAACTTCATGCTCGACCGCGCGGACGCCGTACGGAAAAAGACCACCGACGACAAGGACCTCGACAAGCTGGACCAATGTTGCGGAGAAGCTTACTTTGCCCGCGCACTTGCTTACTCGGAACTGGTGAAACTCTTCTGCAAGGCATACGAAAGCGACGAGGATGCCGCCGGCCAGTTGGGAGTTATCCTGAGCCAACACTATCTGGGCGACGAAACCATGAGGCGCGCTTCGCTGAAAGACTCCTACCAATTTATCCTCGACGACCTCGACCGTGCGGCAGAGCTGCTGGAACTTGAGGAAGACTTCAATACCGATACGCAGGGAACACTGTACGACAGCATCTACTTCAACGAATATACGGTGCATGCCCTCCGCGCCCGCGTACTTCTCTATATGAAGCGGTGGGACGAGGCCATCAAGTATGCCACCAAAGTCATAGACAGCGGTTACTACTACCTGTCGAGCTGCACACAGGCAGCCACTTCGAGCGCAAGCTACTACAAATACATGTGGACCAACGACTTCTCCACCGAAGCCATCTGGAAAGTGGGCTTTACCATCAATTCCTACGGCGGCGCGCTGGGACAGGTATTCGCCAACTACGACTACAGCAGCGTACGTCCCGACTATGTACCGGCAGAATGGGTCATCAACCTGTACGACCTGAACGACCTGCGTGTCTCCACTTACTTCCAGAGCTTCACCACCGGATACAGCCACGGACTTACCTGGCCGCTGCTGATTAAATATTTCGGCAACGAATCGTTCGTCAATTACAACATCCTCCACGTCAGCATGCCGAAAGTGCTCCGCCTGTCGGAACAGTACCTTATCCGTGCAGAGGCGTATGTACAGCAGGAACATCCCGACTACGGCAAGGCGGGAAGCGACATATCCGTGCTCCGTACGGCACGCTATGCCTCGTACGGAGGTTCCACCGCCATGAACAAGGAAAATGCAATGGATGTCATCGAACAGGAACGCGTAAAGGAACTCTACATGGAAGGCTTCCGCCTGCACGACCTGAAACGCTGGCACAAAGGATTTGAACGTAAGTCCCAAGACCAGTCGCTGTCCAACGGCAGCAGCCTGAAAGTGGAAAAAGACGACCCGCTGTTCGTATGGCCCATACCCCAGCACGAACTGGACGCGCCCGGCTCGGAAATAGAACCTAATGAAAGTAACAAATAAGCCCAAAGATTTATGATAATGAAGAAACTATTAACCGGATGTATGGTAGCCCTCGCCATCCTGGTGGCTCTGACAGGACTTGCCGGATGCGACCAGGACAAGGTGCTGTACAACGGACGCAACTACCTGATGTTCTCTGACACGCTTTACCACTATGCCGTACAGGAGAGCAACGAGAAGTTAGAAGTCCCCGTATCCGCTACCCGGCGGGCCGACTATGACCGCACGTTCGCCGTAGAAGTGGTGGACAAGGAAAGCAATGCCGTGGAAGGAAAACACTACAGACTTCTTTCCAACACCGTAACCATCAAAGCGGGTGAAGTGGCCGCCAATGTCGAAATAGAAGGTGTATATGAGAACATCGGAATCAACGATTCGCTCGGATTCGCCCTGCGGCTGATTATCCCCGATGTGGAGCAATGGCACAAATACGGCACGGAAACCAAAGTGGTGATGCAGAAGGCATGCCCGTTCGACATCCATGCCTTTACCGGATACTGCAAGGTTACCTCGACATTTTTCAACACCTATATGGAGAATACGACCCTGCGCCTGATTACTTCCGAAATCGTGGAAGGAGAAGAGAACACGATTGTGCTGCACGGACTGTACTTCGACGGATACGACACCAAGCTGAAATTCAACAACGAGGATATACTTGACCCAAGCATCGAAATGGAAGAGCATGTCTGCGGCAACACCGCCGAACTGTTCAATACCATACACGGCAACGGCAAGCTGGTCATGACACAACCCTCAAACGCCCCCGCCTACTTCAACACCTGCGAGAAGTTTATCTTCCACTACGTCAGCATCCGTGTAGATAACAAGGACGGTTCGCTTGTGGGCGTGGTGGATACCCCCGCCAACATCATCGAGTGGATTAGCGAAGCGGAAGCCGAGAAACTGAAAGAACAAGGATATTAACCCCATAACCATCATACAATTATGAAAATAGCAGAACTGAAAAGTATGAGCCGTATCATGGCATTGGCCATGATGATTATCGCAACATTCACCGCATGCTCGGATGACGACGGCGAAGGAAACAAGCCCATTGTATTCCCCGGACTGAAAAACATAAACTGTGCCGCCGGTGAAACAGCCGAAATATCTTTTGAGACAACCGCCGACTGGGAGCTGTCCAGCAGTGCCGGATGGTGCAAGTTCCAGAACGGCGAATTCCTGGAAAGCCTCATCTATGGAAAGGCAGGAAAGCAGACCGTAACCATCGCAACATCAGCCGACGGACAGAGCCACAACGAAGACGCCGTGGCTGAAATCACCCTGAAGATTGGCAACGAATCGCAAATCATCTATAAGGTGACACGTGCCAGAAAAGAGTATGCCGACCTCATCGTCAGCGACGAAGCCGGTAATGTATACGACAAGACCCATCCGCTGACAATCAAGGGCAACACAGCCTCCTCGCCCGTTTATACCGTTATCAAGGCAGAGGCGGAAAGCGGTGTAAAGATAGGCTTCACCAATCCGGAATGGCTGAGCTATACCATCGATGAAAAGGCGGGAACCTACCAGTTCACCTTCAATACCGAGAACACAAGCGGACTGAATCCCAAGTATCCGATTGCCGCAGGTACTTATACCCTGACTTTCGTTACAGAAGATGCCGCCACAGCCCAAACGGACAAGGTGCGCAAGGTGGAGATACCCGTCGTGTACGAAGGATTGCAACGGGATGCCATCGCCATCAGCCCCACCTATCTCAATGCAGTAGCGAGCGTATCCGGCGAGGAATTATCAGACGATAACGGAATCGTAGAGAATATGCAATCGACCATTACAGCGTACAATGATGAATTCCAACCTGTAATATTCGCTGCTACGAAAAGCATCAATGAAGACGGGGAGGTAGAGTTTGCCTATGATTTCAGCAGTACGGTAAGCTGGCTGCACGCCGTTACAGGAACAGGCGACAATAAGGACAAGGTAACGGTTACTGTCGACCCCAATAAAAATACCGAAGAAAGAACTGCCACCGTCATGGTATTCCCCAAAGCCGTTTATGATGAAATAAAAAGCAACTGGGCAGGCCACCTCATCGACGAAAACTCGGGAGACATCAAGGTAAGCTATGCAAACAACATCATGACCAGTATAACACAGGAAGCCTGGCAGGAACAGGGTGAAAGAATCAAATTCCAGGCACTGTTTATGTATGCGTACGATTACGACCAGACCGGCTTCAGAAACATAAAGGATTTCTTTGAAGGTGCTTTCGTCAGATTCGAAGACTTAAAGAATTCGACCGATGTCAGTTCATATAATGTAACCGACAACAATGTATGGAAAGCCTCAGTTCCCAAAAGCCTGCTCAAAAAGTTCGATGAAATGGGAGAACCGGGATACGGTCCGGGCAAACTGATATTCGAAGCCGTTGATGCCGCCACCAACCAGGAAATAACGGAGAAAACCTCTTATGAGAATATTTCGTCCGAGAAAATGGCAGGACAGGCCTGGTCTCAGGATGCGCTCAAATTAGTACGTATCAACGGAATAGGTATCTCCTTTGACAATACCTGCTACGAAACGTACGACAACGGCTACCAACTGGTGGTTAAAGGCGAAGAAGGTACAACCCTTGCGCTCTGTATCGTAGAAGTGTACGACGATACGCAAGAGTAAACAAACTTCTAACGGAATACGTACAGGCAATCACTGTAACTCAAACTACAGAAAAGAAAAAATAAATGAATTCACAGAAAATTATAAAAGGAAAACTGTTTCTTGCAGTACTTGTCACCATGCTATGCGGCATGGTGGCAGGCGGATGCTCCGACGACAAGGATGAACTGGAAGGCAAGCAATACGGCTACGTACAGTTCAAGCTCTACAAGTCATCGTCCTATACACAAGAAGAGAAAACCCGGACGGATGCGGTGTCTACCCGCGCCTCCGGGCTGGACAAGCTGATTGATGCCCAAAAGGTGGAAATCGAAATGCAGCACAACGGCATGAGCATCACCCAGACGCTCGTTCTGAACGCCTATAACGAAAACAATGCCGAATACGGCATGCGAAGTGAAAAGCTGAAACTGCTGACAGGAAGTTACAAAATCATAGGGTATAAGCTGTTCGACAAACTGGATGAAGTCATTACCGGCATATCAACCGGCGAGGACGAGACCTTCGAAGTCGTTTCACGCGGGCTGACCACCAAAGACCTCGTTACAGACTCGCAGACACGCGGAACGGTAACTTTCAAGTTGGTAAAGGACGGACTTTCCACACGTGCCGCCGGAGACCCGGACATCGATTACCTGTTCAGCGACATAAAGATTATCGATGTAACGGTGACCAATACATTTACACGCGTACCCGTCACCATCAAAAATCTGAAGGTTTCTTATAAGGAAGAATACGAGGAACACCCGAATCCGGACTACACCGATGACAGCAACCAACACAAGGACAAATATAAAGATATAGGAACCGCCAAATGCGATTCTGTCGTATGGCTGCCTGCCGGAACTTACCAGGTGACCTCTTATACTATCTATAAGAAGAGCGGCATTGCAGTTACCACCCTCGATTCCAGAAGCCAGCTTGCAGGAGAGATGTTCAGCATCGAGGACAACAAGCAGACGGACGATGCTATCGTTCCCATCCAGTTGTCGCCGACAGCAGCTTACATCAAAGATTACATTGCACTGAAAGCCATCTGGGAAGCGCTCGACGGAAAAAACTGGAGTTATAACGGCGAAACAAATCCCGCCGGGACAACCTGGAATTTCAATAAAGAAATAGATATGTGGGGCAACCAGCCGGGTGTATCGCTGGATAACAAAGGACGCGTCATCAGCCTCTCGCTCGAAGGGTTCGGAGCCAAAGGCAGAGTACCGGACGCCATCGGCCAATTGACGGAACTAAGGGTACTGTCTCTCGGTTCGCACAACGAAAAGCTGGGCGGCAGACTGTTCGGTACCGGTGGAATAACTCCGGATATGAGCGACGCGCAAAAACAGAAGATGCGTATGCACTACAAGGAACTGTTCCTTGACTATGACCCCAGAGAGAACCTGTCAGAACTCCTGCAGGACGGCATCAACCGCGACCCGCAACTGCCCGATATTAAGAAGAGCAGCCGCATCGATATGAAAGATGTACAGATAGGGCAAACGACCAATAAAATTACTTTCATTTCAAAAGCCGTCATGCGGTTGAAGAACCTGCAACAGTTCTACATAGCCAATTCGCCTATCAAGGCAGAGGATATTTGCAAGGAGTGGGAAAATGCCAATTCCGAATATGCCCGGTCGTACGAAGCAGAAAGCGGTTCATGGCTCTGGAGAAATCTTACGGAACTGACGGACATGGAGCTTTACAACTGTCCGAACCTCACGAGGCTGCCCGACTTCCTGTTCGAACTGCCCGAAATTCAGTTGCTGAACATTGCCAATAACAAAGGTATCGACGGGCTGAACGGAGCAAAAGACGGAACGGGTAACCAACTGACCGCCGACTGGGAAAAATTAGCAAATGCTCCCGTAGGCGCCAAGCTCCAGATTCTCTACCTCAGCAACAACAACCTGACGAAATTCCCACCGCACGCATCGCTGAACAAGATGAGGAAACTGGGACTGCTCGACTGTATCAATAACAACCTGACAGGGAAACTGGAGGCCTTCGGCAAGGAGGTAGAACTCACCACCCTGACCTTGAACAACAACCGGATTACCGAAATCCCGGAAAACTTCTGCGGGTTCACCGACCAGGTGGAGGATTTGAGTTTTGCACACAACCTGATAGAATACATCCCCAATATTTTCGATGCGGAATCTATCTACACAATGGGTTCTGTGGATTTCTCATACAACCGGATAGGAAAGAATGACGGGAAAAACATCAAGTGTGATTTGGATGACTTCAAGGGGATTAATGCCGCTACGATAAGTCTATCGAACAACCTGATAAAGAACTTCCCTACGGAATTGTTTGCCAAAGGGTCGCCTATCTCTACCATCGACCTGAGCAACAACCTGATGACAGAGATACCGGAGAACTCTCTGAAATCTCCTGAAGGCAACTATAAGAACACGCATCTGCTGACCGTTATCGACCTGCGCTTCAACAAGCTGACAAAGCTCTCGGACGATTTCAGGGCAACCACGTTGCCTTACCTGAAAAATATGGATATCAGCTACAACTGCTTCTCGAAATTTCCGACAGCCCCGCTGAACAGCAGCCAGTTGCAAGCCATCGGCATCCGTCACCAGCGCGATGCCAACGGCAACCGCATCCTGCGCGAATGGCCGACCGGAATTACGACCTGTCCGAGCCTGATTCAGTTACAGATAGGTGCAAACGACATCCGTAAAGTCAATGAGACATTAACCTCGCAACTGTATATTCTGGATATCAAAGACAATCCGAACATCAGCATCGATGTGACAAACGTGTGCTCGCAAATCAGGGCAGGCAGGTATAAACTGATATATGACAAGACTCAGGATATACGCGGCTGTGATGCATTAGACATTAAACGATAAACCCAATAAAGATTCTATCAATGAAATATGTATATAAAATAATACCGGGAGTGATTCTTTTCATGGGACTGGCAGGTGCATGTAAAGACGATGATAGCACAAGCATCCCCGGTGGCATTGCAGTGGATAAGGAAGAAATAACAATCGGTCCGGAAGGTGGAACCGAGCAGATTGCCGTTACCTCTTACAGCAACTGGGTTGCCGGAGCATCCAAACCATGGATTTTCGTATCACCGGCCAACGGTTCCAGTTCGGCGGAATGCCAGCTTGCCATCGACTCTACCTTGGAGAACACGGCACGCACTTCACAAATCCGTTTCGCCTTGGAAGGACAGGAAGCCAAGCTGATTACCGTTACCCAATTCGGCTTCGGTAAGCAAATCATAGTCAAAGAACCGGATGTGAAAATAGAAAGTTCGGCAGCCTACGACAAACGCCTTTTCGAGGCAGTCATATCGAGCAATGTCAACTTCCTGATAGACAAGGAGAACATTGAGTACTCCTTTGCCGAAGCAGAAACAATGACCGATGAGGACAAAGTGGAATTCGAGGCAGACAAGACCGGCTGGATTACACCCCCCAAAGACACGGAACTGAAACTGAACCTCGACCGGAAAGCACGTCCGCGTACCGTCAAAGCCAAATTCCGCTGGGAAATGAATACGACTCCCTACACCCGGATAGCCAAAATACGTTTTGTTCCGCAAAACCCGGGAGAAGACCAGCTGGTGGACGACAACGGCAACCCTATCGAAGCGTTCATCCTGACAGTAACCCAAAAGGCAGCGCCCAAAATCGAGGATAACCGTTCGGGCGACTCGTTGGCCATTATCACCATTAACGAGAAAATTCAGAGTATGATATCGTTCGATACGAGCGAGAACATGCAGAACTGGGATTATGTAACCTTATGGGAAGCTACCGACAAGGATATACCCGAAGGAGCGGTGGGACGTGTACGTTCCGTTAAATTCTCCCTGTTCAACCTGCAGGAAGGCGAAATATTGCCTAAAGAAGTACGTTATCTCAAGTACCTGGAATCCTTCGAAATCCAAAGTAATTCCAACAACCAGACACGTATCGTTTCGCTGGGCGAGGAAATCTGTGAACTGAAATACCTGAAATCGCTGACTGTATTTGCCTATGGTATGGAGAAACTGCCCGACAACTTCATTAAGCTGGGAGGCAAGGTAGACAAAAGTTATCGGGGACTGGAGAAGCTGGACCTGTCGGGCAATAATTTCCCGTCGCTGGCTGCCATTACCGAAGTAGTAAACGAAGAAAACTTCCCGGAACTTTATGCCTTCAACCTGACCGGATGCCGCCGGAGCGACTCTTATTCCGACCTGAGCCAAGGTTCTTCTTATAACGGAAGACCCCTCGGACTGCATATCGACATCACTTCAGGAGCAGAGAAAGAAGCATTCCTGAAACTGCTTACCTGGGACAAATTGAGAAGCCTGCGGCTCTCCTACAATTTTATAGAAGGACAGCTCCCTACGGACGATGAGGTGGACACCGCACTCCAAAAAGCCGGTAAACCGACCCGCTATCAGGACGATGACTTTTCTAATAATAAGGACGACTATAAGGACAAACTGGTAGGCGACACCTGTATCTGGCTGAAAACCGGTAACAATACCGTTGTATTCACCGAAACCGGTGGCAACAACCTGTCGGTAACCGGAAAGGACGTTCCGCGCGTACTGCCGAAAGCACGTTCCTTCTCCATCAACCTAAACTTCCTGACCGGTCCGTTGCCCAAATGGATTCTATTCCACCCATACTTTGCAGAATGGGGGCCGGAAATACTGCTTTTCAACCAGCAGGAGAACGGTAAGAACTCTGCAGGAGCCAAAGTGGGATTCAACAATATCGATGCTATAAAATTCAACTTCGAATATTACTACGGCAAAGAAAAATCTGTTGACGCCACAGTAAACGGAGTAGCCTACCCGTGGTACTACCAGCGTTATGTGTCAACATCCAACTAAGCTCCGGACAGGTACTTATTAACCAGATAATTAAAAAAAGACAATGAAGAAAAAATTCTTATACAACGCACTCATCATCCTGGCGCTGACTGCTTGTACGGAGCAGGATATTATCGAACAGCCGTCCACCCCGAACGGGGGGACGGAAGTCCGGCTTCCCGCCGATGTCAACTCGGGTGAACTGTTAATCAAGTTCAAACCCGAAATGACCGATATCCTCGACCGGACAATGACCCGTGCAACAGGAAGCGGCGGAGCGATGACCCGCTCAGGCATCCCCTCGACCGATGAAGTGCTGGAGATTTTAGGCGGATACCATTTCGAACGTATTTTCCCGATAGACAGCAAGAACGAAGAACGTACCCGCATAGCCGGCCTGCATCTGTGGTATCAGGTAAAGTTCGATGAAGATACCGACTTGCAGGAAGCGGCAAAACGCCTTTCCGCACTGGGAGAAATCTCAAAAGTTCAGGGAAACCAGCGTATCAAGCGTGCCTATGATGTTAAAAACCGTCGCAGCTATATCAGCCAGTCCGCCCTGCAACAGCGGGCTGCCACCCGTAGCGGAGTACCGGCTGGAAGATTTTCGGACCCCGGACTTCCCTACCAATGGCATTACATCAACTCCGGTCAGAACGCTTTCGACAAGCAGAACAACGCAGGCGAAATCATCGCCGGGTCGTCTGCCGGATGCGATACCGGTTGCTATGAGGCATGGCAGAAATGCACAGGCGATCCGTCCGTTATCGTTGCCGTACTGGACGACGGCGTGATGTACACGCATCCCGACCTGGCAGACAATATATGGGTGAACGAGGGCGAAGAGCTCCGTGCCGAGACAGATGCCGACGGCAACGGATATAAGGACGATAAATACGGCTATAACTTCGTAACCAATACAGCGAACATTTCGTGGACAGACGTGGAGGATATAGGCCATGGAACACATGTATCCGGTACGATTGCCGCCATGAACAACGGAGAAGGAGTCTGCGGCATAGCCGGAGGAGACGGAACGAAGAACTCGGGTGTAAAGATTATGATTTGCCAGGTCTTTTCCGGCAACAACAGTGTAAGCCTGAACGGAGAAGCCAAAGCCATTAAGTATGCTGCCGACAACGGAGCTGTTATCCTGCAATGCAGTTGGGGTTACAACTCTGCCGAAGCGAATGAGGTGGAAGGATACACTCCCGGACCCGCCACAGAAAAAGAATGGGCCGATACTTATCCGCTGGAAAAAGAAATTCTGGACTACTTCATCAACAATGCAGGCTCTCCGAACGGAGTGATAGACGGCGGCATCGCCGTGTTTGCATCGGGCAACGAATATGCGGGAGCCTCCGGTTTTCCGGGAGCTTACTCCAAATGCGTCACCGTAAGTGCGGTTGCTGCAGACTTTACGCCTTCTTCTTATACCAACTTCGGTACGGAAGTAGATGTATGTGCCCCGGGAGGCGATACGGAGTATTATAATGCCATAGGACAGGAAGATGATGAGTTTTGGGAGAACAATGAGGTTTCCGGCTCCATTCTTTCTACCATGATTCGGAACGGAAGTCCGGCCTATGGCTATATGGACGGTACTTCAATGGCATGCCCGCATGTATCGGGTGTGGCTGCATTGGGTTTGTCGTATGCCGTGAAACAGCGCCGTCATTTCAAGGCAAGTGAATTCGTGGCATTGTTGAAAGAGTCTGTAAAACCGGTTGATAATTGGTACAGCAACGGTAAAAAGAAAACATATTACCGTAACCACAACTCGCCCGCCGCCACTCCTGCCGTCATGGATTTATCGAAATACATCGGCAAAATGGGTACGGGAATGGTAGATGCAGGAATATTGCTGAGCAATATCGAAGGAAGCGGTTCGGATATGAAAGTGCCGAATGTGTACGTTGCCGAAGGAGGCACATCGACCGTAAACCTTGCCTACTACTTTGTAAACGGTGAAAAGCTGACCTATACCTGTACATCGGACGATGCCGCCGTGGCAACGGTAACCGTCAGCAACAACCTGATGGAAGTAACCGGCGTAAAAACCGGCGCCACACACATCACAGTGAAGGTAAGCGATGGAAGCGCACAGACAATCACCGTCACCGTACGCCAAAATGCCGGTGGCAACGGCTGGATGTAATTTAATGTAATTGATTAATGAAACTAATTACTTGGATAGTGTTATTGATATTTGCCCGTGTCCCTTGGCAGCAAAAAGCCGACTCGCTGATAAGCCCACCACTGATGCAGCAGGCGGAATCCATACTGCGTTTCGACAAAAGCACGCTGGACATCGGAACGCTGACCGAGGATGATGCTCCGCAGGCCTGCCGCTTTACGGGCAGGAACATAAGTAAGGAAGCCGTTACCGTCACCAAGGTACGGACCACCTGCGGATGTACGGCAGCGGAACTGCCTGCCGGAGAAATACTGCCGGGAGAAACCGCTACGATTGTACTGACTTATCATCCGAAGAATCATCCCGGAACGATAGATACGGACGCATTCGTCTATCTGTCCTGCTCGGAAAAGCATCCCGTGGCACGCCTTACCCTGACCGGGAATGTTCTTCCCGGAGCGGATGAATGGGCACGCTACCCGTATGCAATGGGCAGACTGAGACTGAAACAGAACCGGATGGAATTTCAGGAAGTGATGCCCGGAAAGCGACCTTCCGAACGGATTCTATGCGGAAACAGCGGAGACAAGCCGCTGCGCCTGTCGGCACTCGTCATTCCGAAGTTCGCAACTTTCCGGACAGAGCCGGAAGTAATACAACCGGGCAGTGAAGCCGACATCGTGGTAACGGTAGACGCCTCGCTGATTCCCGCCGGAAAGGAAAAGACATTCACATTCCCGATTATCATCGAAGGAGTGGATGCCCGGCCTTCGGACCGGACCCTGAATATAAAAGTAAACTATACCAAGTAACGATAAAAAAACAAGAAACCCGATATGAAGAATATTTTCAAACTAACGGCTTTGGCAGTCTTTCTGTGCTGCCTTGTGTCCTGCGATGACGATGAGCCGATAATACCGACCCTGGAAGTGACTCCCGCCAACCTGAACGGTACGTGGGAACTTTCCGAATGGAACGGAACTCCGCTGGCGGAAGGTACATACTGCTATATAACCTTCAACCGCAAGGAACAGACTTTTGAAATGTACCAGAAGTTCGACAGCATGTACGCCCGCTACATCACCGGAAGTTTCAGTATCAAAAACGACCCTTATCTGGGCGCCGTCATCAGCGGAGAGTATGATTTCGGCAACGGTGAATGGAACAACAAATACATCGTAACCGACTTACTGGAAAGCGGTTCGATGATATGGACGGCGAAAGACAACGAGAACGATGTAAACAAATACATACGTTGCGAGAAAGTACCGGAAAACATAATTGCGGAAGCAAAAGTGGACAAGGGCGAGTAAAGCAGATTTTTCAGTTTTTTTTTCATAAATTTTCACTCTAACAATTATTTGTGGGGAGTCTGTGAGGATTCCCCACAAGTGCGTTTGCACTACTCCTTCATATGCTTCTTCAAAACCGGATACAACACTTCCGCATAACGCATAAAACCTAAATCCGTAAAATGAACACCGTCTACGGTAGCCTCTCCATCATGGCCGATAATATCTTCGGAAGAGAGCAGGTAGATGTTCTTCTCTCCCCGCTTCTTCAGAGACTGGAACACAGCCTGCAAAGTCTCGTTCTTATCCTTCACTTCTCTGGCTACGGTCCTGTTAAAACGGGAATGGGTAAATATAGGATCCTCCACAAAAAGTACAGGCGTATCAGGATGCTTGCTACGGATAATGGAATAGAACGCACCGGCACGTTCCTGTATCTGCTCCACACTGGCATTCGGAACAAAATCAAGCACAAATACGGAAGCATCCACACCCGCCATCACATGGGCAATCTCCAAATCCAATAAAGCATTGCCGCTAAATCCCAGATTGATACACTCCCGATTGAGCCAACGCTCCAGAATATTGGTATGCGCCATACCCGGACGGGAAGCGCAGCCTCCCTGCAGAATGCTTGTTCCGTAAAAGATAACCGGCTTCTTACGTACCGGCAGTTCCGTTGCCGGCCCGCTGATTTGAGACAGCGAATCGATGCCGATGGAAAGAGAAGTCACCCCGTCGTATAAAGAAAGGAATAAAAGATATTCACGCTCTTCGGGCAGCATATCCTTCACGATGGTTGCCTCATTCACCTTTCCTTGCGGACGCCCGCTTCCGGCAAACAGCCACTTCCCGTCTTGCAGGCAATACAAATCAAGCCCCTTAATGCCGGTAGGGGTCATGTGATTCATATTCCTGTTGAGCAGTACTTCCCATTTGGCGGCAATCCGGGTGGAATTGGAACGGAAACGTACGGCAAGCCCGGCACTGTTACGTCCCAACTCCCATAAAGGCTTACGGGAGATATTCCGTAAAGAGTCCGGCAAACGTTCGTAGCGTGTAAGGGTTGTCTCGGTAGCTTTTCCTAAAAGAGGAAAAGCGGAAGCGTCGTGATAGACGATTTGTGCATTGGCAGAGATAGCCAACAGCAGGCATAAGAGAAAAGATTTTGTTTTCATAGCAGTTAAATAATATATGGAATAAGGGTTTCGGAGACTGATACTCAAGTCTCCTGTCCCTTATTCCATATAAGCTTTATTACAGATGATGTTAAGAATCCGTTTGAATTTTGTTCAAAAAGTATTTTCCAAAAGTGAAAAGTATCATTTCTTTTCAGCCTGCGCCCATTCTTTAGCCCCTTGCTCTTTCAGCTTGGCAGTAAACGCCTTTGCCTTTTCCATAGCGGCGGCTTCTTCTTCGGGAGCGGCATAAGCATGCTTATACCCCTTCACCACGTTCCACTCGCCACGGGTAAAGTCGGGGAATGCCACCGGAGCGCAATTATTGTCCATGGAAAGTTCTCCCAACTCCGCCAGGCAGCACCACTCCGCCAAATCGTATACATCCATATCCAAAGGCAAACCGTTCTGCAGGCAATAAACCAGACGGCTATCCATGATAAAGTCCATACCGCCGTGACCGCCCACTTCTTTTGCCATCTCACCGTATTTCTTCAAAATAGGATGCTGGTATTTGGCTACAAGCGCTTCCATTTCCGCTTCCGGCAAGAAACCGTGCGAGTTCAAGTCATCTACCTTAGGCTGTACACCCGAAGCAGTCAGTTGGTCGGCATCGAGCGCATACCCCTCTACGGGATACTTATTGGCAAATCCTTTCGAACCGGTCAACTGATACAGACGGTTATAGGGCTGGGGAGTCATCACGTTATGCTGTATCTCAATCACCTTACCGTTGGCAGTACGAATCAGCGTGGTGGTATGGTCGCCATTGCGGAAGCCATTGCAGGCAGAGTCCGTCCTTGCCTCGACCAAAGCCTTTCCCACAACCGATTTGGTATCCATGGCAACCAGGGTCTGCATACGGTCGCCGCGGTGAATGTCGAGCGCCTGTGCCACAGGGCCAAGGCCGTGAGTGGCATACACATCGCCGCGATGCTTCATGTTGTAATCCAGACGCCAGCCCAGCTTGTCGCCCTCGCCGTTCTTCCAATAATGATTCCAGAACGGGCTCAGGTTATGGATATACGCGCCCTGTGCACGGATTACCTCACCGAATACGCCCTGCTGCGCCATATTCAGCGTATTCATCTCGAACCAGTCGTAGCAGCAGTTCTCCAGAATCATACAGTGCTTGCGGGTCTTTTCACTCATGTCGACCAAGGCCCAGCACTCTTTCAGATTCATGGCGGAGGGCACTTCGATGGCTACATTCTTGCCGTTCTCCATAGCGCACATCGCCACGGGGAAGTGATGCAGCCAGTCGGTGGCGATATAAACCAAATCTATATCATCGCGCTTGCAGAGTTCCTCATACCCCTTTTCGCCGGAATATACGACTGCTTTGGGCAAGGATGCCTGCTTCAGATATTTCTGGCATGCCTCGGCACGTCCTTGTTCGTAATCGCAAAGCGCCACGATCTGCGTACCGGGAATATGGGTAAACCGCTCCACAGCTCCGGGGCCACGCATTCCCAAACCTACGAAACCCACGCGCACCACCTCCATTTTAGGCAGTGCCAGACCTATCACGCTTTTCCGGTCTGCCGGACGTTGGGGAGTTTCAACGACAATCGTTCCATTCTCCCACTGCCACTGAGTTCCTTTGTCGTTTGTCTGCACAGTGGATGTCGGTGAAGAACAGGCGCATAATGCAACACATGCGCCCAATAATAATACTTTCAAGCTCTTCATGCTTCTCAAATTTAAAGTTAATCGATACGGATACCTCTTTTCGCTGTTCCGGTTTATTTATGTGTCTCCACAATCTTGGTAGGCGCCATTTCCATATTCCGGCGGTCAACCTGGCGGACTACGGCAGCAGCCAGTTGCAGGAACGCGCGTCCGGTCACGGTATTCTCGTCCAAAGCGACGGGAGTACCCTTGTCACCGCTCTCACAGATGCTTTGCACAATGGGAATCTGCCCCAGCAGAGGAACGTTCATCTGCTCCGCAAGCTGCTTGGCGCCTTCCTTACCGAAGATGTAGTACTTGTTCTCCGGCAGTTCGGCAGGCGTAAACCACGCCATGTTCTCTACCAGACCGAGGATAGGCACGTTCACCTTATCATTCGTAAACATGTTAATACCTTTGCGGGCATCGGCCAGAGCCACCGCCTGCGGCGTGCTGACAACAATAGCTCCGGTCATGGCAAGCGTCTGCACTACGGTGAGGTGAATGTCGCTGGTTCCGGGCGGAAGGTCTATCAGGAAATAATCCAGTTCGCCCCAGTCGGCATCGGCAATCAACTGTTTCAGGGCATTGCTTGCCATACCGCCGCGCCACAGGGTAGCCTGGTCGGGGTCTACGAAGAAACCGATAGACAGCAGCTTGATACCATACTTCTCGATAGGGATAATCAAATCACGGCCGCCGATGTTCTCTGCATACGGACGTGCATCTTCCACCTGGAACATCTTGGGCATGGACGGACCGAAGATGTCGGCATCCAGCAAACCTACCTTATACCCCAGTTTGGCAAGGGACACAGCCAGATTTGCCGATACGGTGGACTTGCCCACACCGCCCTTACCGGAAGACACGCCGATGATGTTCTTCACCTGCGGCAACAGTTTGCCCACTTCCGGGCGTGCCGCCTGACGGCTTTCCGTAGCAATCGTCACTTCCACTTCCGGTGAAACGTAAGTATGTATCGCTGTCTCGGCAGCTTTCACCATAGACTTCATAAAGGGGTCGGTCGGCTTCTCGAAGATAAGCGAGAAACTGACCTTCATCCCGTCGATACGCAGATTGTCGGCAACCATTTCAGCCTCAACGAGGTTCTTCTTGTTGCCGGGATAACGCACCGTTGCCAGTGCATCGAGGATTAATTTAGGATAAAGAGTCATGTTATTTATTTTTTTAAATTTTCAACGGTTTGAGATAACCGTTTGAGAAATAAATATTCAACTGAGCATTTGAGTAGTAGTAGTAACGAATTAGCAACCTGCGAATTCCAGCGATTTGCAGTGCAATGTTGTCAAATAACTCTGTCACAAAAGTAAATAAATTCTTTAGTCAGACAAAGAGTTTATCTACTTTTTAGTCGTAATCGGTTCTATTTAGTCGTAAATAGTCATAATTCGCCATATTTAGTCGAAAAACGAGACTTAAGACTATTTTACATACCATATTCTACCCTTAACTATAACTATTTCCGCCTCTTTCATCTCTGCAAGGATATTTCCAACCATTCGTTCCTGCTGTTCCGGGGTCTTATTTCTGGGAAGAACATCTCTCAGATAATCGAATATAGCATCCCGTTTAGCTCCGACCGAACCCGCATTTTGGAGATACTGCAAAATCATATGTTGTAACTTAGCTTTATCCAATCCTCTGTTATGGGTATAATACGGCAATTGCTTTGTCTTTTTAGCAATATCAAGTGATATGTTATACTCTGAAGTATCACCCTCCAATAGTCCCCTATTCAATAGAGCAACCACATCTTTTTCAGAAATACGATGCCTTTTCTGCACTGCATCCAATAATATGCAGTCCTCCAATGTAAGAGTATTGTTTTCTTTGAGCAATTCAGTATATTTCTCATTAATTGTATTGCCATATATTTTTACTCCAACTTCCTTATTGAGTGCATCTATCTCATAATCCGGCATTGGGAAATGACGCTTCCATTGCTCGTTGAACATCTTCTTGATACCCCGACTCACGGTGTCAATCATATTGAAATTTACCATAGCACGGCAAAGGCATTCGTTGCGGAAATAGCGTTGAGGTCCTTTGGTTGTCAACACATTTTGCAATGTACCCGGAATGAAACTACCACCGTTGGCGTAATAAAGATAGCCGGGATTTTCAACAAAGTTGATACGTTGCTGTAATGTGTAATCCTGATGAGCTATGGCATTGTGCAAAGCTTCACGGATGGTATAGTCATCATATTGCTTCATCGTTTCCGGAAACAATGTACCTCCGGGAAGTTCCCTCATTGTAAGATTGCGTATCTTACTTAAAATTTGGTCTACAGTAAGAATAAACGGTGCAGTGAAGTGTTCGTAATCTACCACTTCTTGCCGTTCATCTCTCAAAGTCCAAGTTACCTCAACCACAGCCGGGCGAAGTTTGAAGACTGAAACAGGCTTGCCCAACAGTATAATGGCGGCACGAGTCAGTTTTCCGTCTATCATTATACCGCTATTCGACAACAATTCTTCCACTGTCCAAGCATCTATTTCTTCCGCCGGAATCTTAGAGGCATGTACTTTCTTGAACATTACACGGGCTTTGGCTACCGCCAATTCGTCTAAATCTGTCAATACCGCATTTGGAACAATCTCCGCCGACCAGTCTTTTGCCTCAAAAACAGGTTCTTCAAGGATTGCCGCAAGCCGTTCCTGTGTCATTTCCACCAATGAATCTTCCACCCGCTGCCATGCCTTCTTATGGGCATACACCGGGCGGCGGGGCAAATGTTTCGGTATATGGATTATCCATACCGTCTTATGGCTATCCTCTGTTGTGTATTCATCTATACTTAACCCCTCAGACGACAAGTTAGTGCAATGTTCCAATAGTTTCCACACGGCAGATTGTGCGTTCAAATTAAATTTGGAAAGGTCCGTGCCCACAATCTCCAAAGTCTTATCCTGCACGCCAATTACAAGATGCCCTCCTTCCATATTGGCTATGGCTGCAACATACGATATTACATCATTCTTTTCGTCTCCTGCAAATAAGTTTTTGAGATTCTTCATCTCTTTCCACTCACAACGAGCATTCTCTTGTGGAAACTCACGAAGCAGATATTGTTGAAGTTCCTGTGAAGTCATAATAATTAAGATCTAGATGAAGAATTTCAGAATCAATCATTTTTGCTATACTTTCAGCTCTCATGTTTGGATTAAACCCCATGCAGGCTCGACAACCATTGTTTATTTGCCGGTCTGGAGGCTACTGCGCTTGCTGCGGTTGTAGCTGCGGTACTCGTCCAATTCTATCTCTACATCGGGTTCCTGCAACTCTCCGTACTGAGGAAGCCGGAACTTGACGTATTTTATGGTCAGGCCGCGGTCCAGCCACTGCTGTTCGTAATAGGTGCGGATGCCGAGAATATCATCCACCAGTCCGGAGTGGTAGAGGTCGTCGGTGATGAACTCTACGGGAAGCCCGTTCTTCTCTATCATGTATTTGGTGTAGGTGAACATGAAGTTGCTGTCGGTCTTTACATGGATAGTGCCGCCGTCTTTCAGGAACTTGCGGTAGCGTTCCATGAAGTAGGTGGACGTAAGGCGTTTGGTGGCTTTCTTCATCTGCGGGTCGGAGAACGTGAGCCATATCTCGCTCACTTCGCCCGGAGCAAAGAAGCGGTCTATGATTTCGATGTTGGTACGCAGGAAGGCGACATTCTTCATGCCCGACTGCAAGGACTCGGTAGCTCCCGTCCACATGCGCGCCCCTTTGATATCCACGCCGATGAAATTCTTGTCGGGAAACATACGTCCCAGTCCCACCGTGTACTCTCCACGGCCGCAGCCCAGCTCCAGCACAATCGGATTATCGTTCTTGAAAAACTGTTGATGCCAGTTGCCCTTCATCTCAAACGGCACGTTGTCCACCGCCGAGTACGGATATTCAAACACGTGCGGATAACTCGCCATATCGGCAAACTTCTCTAACTTATTCTTTCCCATTCGTATGTATTAAAGTGTTTCTACCCGACCGGTATAATTATAAAAAGTACGGTCGGCAAAGCATTGGTGAAACAATGCGTATTTATCAATGCCCGTACAATGACAAACGCCCAGCCGCTGCGGCAAATGGCTTTCAAGGAAACGGGCTATCACATCAAATTTCTCTTTCTCGGTATTACGGATATGGAAACCGCCCAATACCAGTTTCAGCGAGCTCTGCGGAAAATACTCCTGCACCGCACGGATGATATTCGTAATGCCCCGGTGCGAGCAGGCACTCAGCACGGACACTTCAGCGCCCTGTTTCAACACCAGCGCCAGTTCGTCCGTAAAGGTATCGGCCTGTTTCCGCCCTTCCGCCCACGTGAAGAAGTGTTCAAAATGCGTATCTTCCTCATCCGTAACGGGCAACTGCGGAAAGACAAACACGCCGCGGCACAATTCAGTAACCTCATCCACAAAACGGAAACGGGTGCCGTCCAAAGCATCGGGCTGCATCACTCCGTTTTCCCGTTCATCCTTGAACTTCGATTGGAAGAGTTCTCTCTTGCAGACAACCTGTGCCTTGTCGTTCACGGCAAGAAAGTGATGCAGTCCGCCGGTGTGGTCGCGATGTCCGTGCGACAGTACCAGGAAATCCACCTCCTTCAAGTCAATCCCAAGTATCCGGGCATTGCGTATGAAAAGGTCGGAAGCTCCGGTATCGAACAGCAGGCGATGCTCACCCGTATCAACAAGCAGGGAAAGCCCGTGCTCTCCCTGTAGTCCCTTGCCGTAAACCGAATTTTCCACAAGGGTTGTAATCTTTATGCTCATGCGTTATTCCACGACAGTTACCCAACCGTGCGTATCGGGCTCGTCACCGTACTGGATAGCACGCAATTTATTGTACAGCTTCGTGCAGACAGGTCCCGGTTTTCCGTCTTTGGCAATCACGTACGACTTACCGTTCTCCACATCGTCGATGCGCTCTATCGGACTGATAACGGCAGCCGTGCCGCAAGCGCCCGCTTCCTCGAAAGTAAGCAACTCTTCTTCCGGAACCGGACGGCGTTCTACTTTCATGCCCATATCCTCGGCCAGTTGCATCAGGCTCTTGTTGGTAATGGACGGAAGAATGGAAGTGGACTTCGGAGTGATATACGTATTGTCCTTGATACCGAAGAAATTGGCAGCACCGCACTCGTCGATGTATTTCTTTTCCTTGGCATCCAGATAGAACTCGCAGGCATAGCCCAAATCGTGCGCTTTCTTATTGGCGCGCAAGCTGGCTGCGTAATTGCCGCCCACCTTGTAGACACCTGTGCCCAAAGGTGCGGCACGGTCGTATTCGCGGATAATAACGTACGGATTGGTGGAGAACCCGCCCTTGAAGTAAGGACCTACCGGCGTTACAAACACGACAAACAGGTATTCCTTTGCCGGATGTACGCCTACCTGTGCTCCCGTACCCACCAGCAACGGACGGATATACAGGGAAGCTCCCGATTCGTAAGGCGGAATGAAACGCTCATTCAGCTTCACAACCTTAAGAATAGCCTCTTTAAAGCGTTCCGTCGGCAACTCAGGCATCAGGATGCCACGGCAGGTAGACTGCAAACGTGCCGCATTCTCTTCTAAACGGAAAATACGTACCTTGCCGTCTTTGCCACGGAAAGCCTTCAAACCTTCGAACGCTTCCTGACCATAGTGCAGACAAGTGGCTGCCATGTGCATAGGAATGGTTTCCTCACTGCATACTTCCAATGCGCCCCACTGTTCGTTACGATAGTAAATTCTCACATTGTAATCTGTCTTCATATAGCCGAACGGCAGATTAGCCCAATCCAGTTCTTTCATATCTCGCTCGTATTAATTTAATTTCAAGACTATCTATTTGTAACAAAAGTAATGGTTATTCTTCATATTTCCTAAAGAAGCACTGTTTTTTTACAACCTAAGAGTGACGATACGTTTTTTCCATTACATGCCAACTATGATAAAAAGATAAGCAACCAGATTTTCATTGGTTGGAACTTTCTGTTTCCCTTAGGAATACCCTAAGTTTACCCTAAGTAAACTGATAGTTTAATGCGGTGAAACCAACAGTTTACTTAGGATAAACTATTCGTTTTTCCGCATGAAACTTTCTCTATTTACCGGAAAGCACCCAAATACACTGAGAATCAATTCAAAGCCTTCATTTTACACAAAAGGAAAAGCTATCGGGCCACTCTTTCCTTGTGGAGCATAACAGTGTGACAGATGTTTTTCGTTTTTCAAACTTTGTGCAGGAAGCAGCAACAAGAATTAAACGGTGTGGAAAACGACATAAAAAAGACCGCTACCCAATAGCTGTCGGTAGCGGCCTTTATACTTGTTAGAGAGAATTAAATTACCAAATGCTTGTTTTCACAAATTTACAGATGATATATAGTTGTCGTTTAATCTTTTACACAACGGACAGATAGTCCCATTTTGGCCCGTGTACCATAGGTAGAATACTTTGGTCGATAGTCTTTATTGTCTACACTCCAATTAATAGTAGCAGCCCAATAATTATTATAATCATCACCACCATTATCTATTAAGTCTGTAAGCCAAAAATCAACTGCTTTATCGGTTTCTTTAAACCAATTTCCATAATAATCAGCAATATGACTTACATTACCGGAAGGAATAATGTGCATACCATAAGTGTCCTGACCACCTTTTAACAATTCAGGGCCTTCTTCTCCCATTGAAGTTGCTCCCCATCCGATCTGACTAGCCAAAGCTCCCCATACATTTCTACAATCATGCTCCAATGCCGTTCCATAATCAGAATACATGCCATTACCATCTACATTAGGCAATTGACTTGCCACATATTCCTCCAGTACTTTCCATTCTGCTCTACTAGGTAAATGCCATCCGTTAGGACATACCCCTTGTACACCGCTAGGAACTGCATTAGCATCTCCGCCGGTTGCATTCTGCTTACCCATCGCAGCCCACCAATTGTACAATACGCCATAATTTTTATACTCTTTTGTAGCTTTAGCCGCTGCCAAATCACTTCCTTGATAATTTAATACAAAATAAAGCGGATTACCGGTACAACCATCCTGCTCTGCAGACGGGTCGTTTACTTCCGGCAAATAAGCCAAATTGTCCGCCATCCAGCTTTGAGTTCCAATTGTAACATATTTATAAACATGTCCATCACGTTCGTCTGTAAATGTATCGCCAGTCGGTGGAGCCACAGTTCTTGTTAATGTAATAACTACTGATGCTGTTTTTGCAGTTGCTGTTTTATCACCTTTAACAGCCAGTTCTATAGATAGTTCTCCTGTAGATTTATTTGCTAATGAGTAAGTATGAGAAAAAGTTCCATCATCAGCAAGAACAGGAACAGGAACTATTTCCACTCCGTCTACTTTCAGAGCAAAAGTCTCTATAGCACCTACATTTACAGCAGCTTTTCCTGAGATATTTAATTCCGTAACACTTGCCAAATCAAACGTTGCACCTGATGCCGGAGCCGTAATTTCACAAGTAACTTCTTGTTCCGGCTCTGGTTCCGGTTCCGGCTCGGTTTCTGTTTTCTTCAATGTAACGTTTGCTGTTGCAGCTTTTTCCTTGCCAGCATCTCCTTTCACTGTCAATTCTATTTTCATTTCACCAACAGCCTGATCTGCCGGAAAAGCATAATCATAAGAGAATGGAACTTTTGTTACCTCGGAAACAAGTTTACCATTTACTTTCAAAACCACACTTTCTATTTTTCCCACATTAACAGCACCTTCACCTTTGATAGTCATTGAAGCAGCAGTTGCCAAATCAATAACAGTGCCTTCAGCCGGAGCTGTAATCGAACAAGTTACCTCTTGTTGCGGCGTAGTGTCATCATCACTACAAGCCCATAAAGCTAAAAGGGCTACTAACAAAAATCCAAACTTTTTCATGTCGCTAACTTTTTAAGGATAATAAATATAATATACTACTAATATCTCTCAATCTAATCTTTCAAACAGCGGACAGGAAGTCCTACTCCCGGATTGAATTCAGAAGATGTACCCAGCAATCCCTCGGTAGCCCACATCCGCACCGGCATAGTAAATTCGGACATGACAACACCGGCCGTTGAACTCCACCAACCTGCACTATATGTCAAATCCATCCATGCTTCCTCGCCGGCACAAGCTCTAAAACCGGTTGGCAAACCGTTAAACATAGAAGCATTATTCTCTTCCATATTCTCGCCGATCCACACCGGAGAAGGCTCATCTTCTATATCTGCAGGCAGTTGCCACATAGTAGGAGCCGCCAATGCTTTACCCACTGCCGTTTCGTCTACCACTCCATTAACAGAAATCGCCATTTTCGCATCTACAACATACTGAGCCAAACTACGCCATTCCTCCATGGATGGAATATGCCAACCTTCCGGACAGATACCCTGTATCTTCTGTGTAGATTCCATGCTTTGCGATGCTTGCCCCTGCAAAGCAGCAGGCACGTTATAATAGGCTCCGTAAGCATCCAAGAATCCCTTTCCAAGTTCCGTTGTAGCATCATAGTCCAACATCACATAATATTTAGGATCTGTCGATGACACCTCATAATCCTGCTGCGGAAGATAACGAAGGTTTTCGGCCATCCAGAGCTGCTCGCCCAATTGTACCGTTTTATATACAATACCATCACGGCTATCTGTCATTGTACCCATTTTAGGCGGTTGAGGTCCGCGATTGATTGTCAATACGATTGTAGACGAAGCCGTAGCCGTAGCACCAGTTTCACCCCATACGGTCAGTTCCAGTTTCAACTCGCCTTCCGTCTGTTCTTCCGGCAATGAATAGCCATAATAAAAAGGCACTGTAGTAACATCCGATATAACCGAACCTGCCACTTTCAACTCAGCTGATACGATTTGACCGTGATCGGCTTTACCATATCCTCTAATAAACAATTTTTCATCGGCTCTTACCTGAATCGTTTCTCCATCGGAAGGCACTTGGATAGCACAAGTGATTTGCTGTGTTTCATCATCAGAACACCCCGAAATACACAAGGGAAGAACCATTATAAAAATCCATAGCAATCTCTTCATAAATATTGAATATATTTATCGTTATTAATATTAATTCGGTCTATACAACAGACATCTCAGCAATATCTCATAATCCTGATAATACGTATTACCGGCGAAGAAAGAGAAACATAAAGCCGCAAACGTATTTGGCATGCCTCCGTTGTCTTCAAACGAAAGCCCCATACCTACACCTTCTACAAATATTGGAGCTAGTCCTACCGTATATTCTGAAGTCCAATAAGGACGGGCACTCAAGTTCATCAAACCGAAATATATGTCCAATTCAGGCTGCTGGTCATACGCCTTCAATTTTTGCCCTGCGCTGATAGAAAACATATTGTTCTCATAAACAGCCTTCACGGCACAGCCGGTTTCACCTTCAAGCAAACCGTCAATAGTATAAACTCCGGAAGCGTCCGGACCGGAAATCACAACATTAGACAAACCGTAATTCTGCTGATCCAACAAAGAGATATATTGTCCCTGATAAGTTCCCAGTAAATTAACGGCATCGTATTGCATAATAGCATAACTATATGCACGCTCTCCACAAGTTACTTTTACAATACTGCCACGCATGGCTCCCGTAGTATTTTTTAAAACGACAAAAGAACCGCCTTTACCATCTTCTGCCGGAACATAAGACAACCAGCCTTTATCCGTTTCCGGTATGTTCACTTCACAAGGAAAAGACCCATATATTTCGACAGGTAATGAAGCCCCTTCGTTACCAACACGCTGTATCTGTTCCGACTCGTCATAAATAAATACAGCCCCTTCCTGTACAAGTGTCAATACCTGCTTTTCCATACCATCAGAAATAGTGATGAGTGCAGAACGCCCCGGAAAATCGGCATTAGCCTCTACCGAAATTTTTATCAGACTTGCAGTCTGTTCCGTAACCTCACACCATTCCGCATCCACGACAACCTCTACAGGAGAGGCTGACTGAAATTCGATACTCGCTTCACCACCGGCAGCCTTTATATTTACATCCGCCTTTATGATTTTTAAAGCAGATGAAACATTATCATCATCACTACATCCGGTTATCAGGACGCAGCAAACAATTAAAATTATATTTATTACTTTTTTCATAATCAGACCATCCTTCGTATTAATACTTCTGCAAGCGTATTGAATCATACCAAGCAACCAAGCCTAAATAATTGTTTGTAGAGAAGTTCTCGCTTCCGTAAGCTGTAAATATCAAAGAAGTGGCTACCTCTCCCATCATCGAAAAGAAAGTATTGCCATATTCTACAAAAGAAAACGATAAGTTTTCATCAGCTCCCCCGGATATACCAATCAATCCGGTTTCCATATCTGTAAGAACCGCTAAGTTTCCAAGGTCAAGTCCGTAATGGGCAGGTAAAAAGCCCTGTTCAAAACCGATGACCAAAGCTCCCGGATAGCCCATAACTGTTACGTTTTGAGGTTTTATTATAAGTTTACCGGTAGCTTTATCATAAGTTATGACAATATTGGCAGCAGTGGTTTCTAACTTATCGCTTGTCAATACAAAGCTCTCGCCAGCAACTTTTTGTTGCAGTTCAACCGCCATATACCCAGGACGGAACTCCACTTTATCTTCTTCCTCATTATATTTTTCATACTCTCTATAATACATATAATAAGTCCCCAGATAATCCTCATAAGGTGTATAATCCTGAGGATAATAAGCCTTCAACACAACATCCGCAGCCTCTTCATCCGAGCTGGTAAATGTCATGTCCTCTTTGTTCCATACAAAATTCTGTACTGTTTTTCCCTGAATCGTTATCTCATCCTTAAAGCGAATACCTTCCGGAGTATAAATGAAAGGAACAGAACTGCTTGTTTGCCCTTCAACCGTCAAAGAGAAAAGATGGGACGTACGAACTGCATTTCCCACTTCCTGTCCACCAACCATAAGAGAATAGGTCTTTAAGAATGCTTCTCTCTCTATAAGATTCAACTGACCGATATAATCTTTCCAATTGACTCCCTGGGTAAGCGGAGTCATCACCATAGTATTATGATAGCGGCGTCCCTGCAAAATGACTTTATTGTCTTCCTGCCCCATATATACGAATTCATAATCACCTTCCAGATTGGTATTCATACCCATTATCGGTTCAGAGAAGCAATGGATGAATTCGTTGAAACTATCAAAAGTCAGAACCGTACTCTCTTCAGACGTGACTTTATAAAGTGAAGAAGCTTCCTTACCCGAAGCAGTCTTGACGGAACCGACTTCGGACATAAGCGTTACATTATTACCGTCAAAGCGGCATAGCAAAGTGATTCCACCCATAGAATAATCCGTACCCGGATAATACTCCATTTTCCAACCATTAGGAACATTTACCAACAACTCCTGCAACTCTGCCACATTTTCAGAAGCACGGTTGGCAGAAGACTTCTCAAAAAGGTCATCTTCTTGGAAAAGACATGCTTGCAGCCCCAAGCAGATAAATGCTAACAATATATACTTAGTAATCTTATTCTTCATATCCTATCCTTTTTATTTGATTACACTTAAATCAAGTTCACCATTAGCAATTTCACTTTGACGACGGAGTACAACCTGGCGCAAACGGTCTAAATCGATACCCCAGGTCTGCAACATATAATCATAGACAATATCGAATTTGCGTTCAATCAAAGCTCTGCCCGCATCACCCGCATTGGCAAGCATGTTATCCCAATACGCTTCCGTATTAACTACATACATCGCTATATTTTCCACAAAATCCTCACGAGGTTCACTCATTGCGTAAGCTGTTACAAATCCTTCTTTCCAGGCATCCTCATTAGTGCGTGAAGTGCTGACACCTGTTATCGGATCTGTTTTCAGATACCAGTCGGAACCGACATAGCTATTTTCCGTTATCCGCTCGAATGATGGGTCAAAGTTTTTGGTCTGGTGCAGAATATGTGCAAACTCATGATGCATAGTCTGGAAATAGTATTCGTTTAGCATATTGACATCAATACTTTCCGGGTCAATATCATTTACATTATACAATGTAATTTTCATACCGCCTTCTGCCGTACCCACTACCATCGTTCCATTATCTTCATAGGCCGGAGAACCGATAAAATGCAAAATCTTAGGAACATAATGCCGCAAGAAATTCGGATTACCCGTTGTTTCATCATAAGCTTCCAACCAAACATGCTTTATAATCTTGGCCAGTACCACTGAATTTTCATAAGTAGCCGGAACCAGTACATGAGTCATATCACTTTCCTTATCTTCCATGCGATACTTCAGCAGAATATTATAAGGATTAGTATAATTACTCATCACCCACTTGTCAAAAGCAGTTTCTTCCGGTTCATTTTCTTCTGTAAAGATGCTGTTATTATAGTCGATATCCGTATCCTGATTACAAGAAGCAAACAGTAAGGATACAGTCAATGCCAACAAGCTATATGCAATATATCTTTTCATATTTTTTTGTTTTAATCATTTCTTGGATTAGGTTCCATTCCTGCCGTTATAACGTTGGAAGGCAACTGAACTGCACGGCGGGGATCGTCTACTCCCATTGTATCAGTAATACGTACCAATGTACTTCCTTCGAAATAGCGACGATAGATAACAATACCATAACGTTTTATATCTTGCCAGCGCAATCCCTCTTCCAGTGTCAGAATGCGACGTGCGTGCAGGATACAATGAATCAGATTTTCCTGCATACCCTGTTCCAACTGAAAAGCGGGATGAAGCTCTTTCTTGACAGAAGGATTAACCGTATTCTCCGGTGTATAATAGCTCAATGCCGCATAAAAACGGTTGATTGACTCTTTTGTAAGAGTGGTCGTATTCTTTGTAAAGGCTTTCTGCCATGCATCAATATCGGCGGCAGCCTTATCATATTGTTTCAGTAAAGTATATGCTTCTGCCCTACAGAGTAAAGTTTCATCTGTAGTAAATGCCGGTAACACCATGTGTCCCGTATAGCTGTCGCCCGATGTAGAATACTCCTGATATAGAGCCAATCGACGGAAACCATTCTTAATGGAACCACCCGGTGCAAAAGGCTCTTGCCAGTAATTGGTCTGCGCTCCCCACGGACCGGTAGATTTACATGTCTCGGCAGCCGTAATATCGTTACTACAATATTTTTCGCACGGAGCATATCCAGGATCGGCAACCAACGGCCAATAGGAATCGGCAGAAATCAACAGCAGATTTGCCTGATTATTCGCATTTACGTATTCATTAGGCTGAACGGAACGATTGGAAGAAAGCATTCCGAGCGCTTTCCAATCACGTAAACTTTCGGCAGCACTACTACCCAATACACGGTCGGCATACTCTATCACTTTCCGACAATTGGAGAAATCCGACTGCATATAATAAAGATAGAACCGAGCTGCAAAAGCGTACGCCGCTTTCTTATTGAAATGGTATTTCACTTTACTGTAAAGGTTATCATCTATCAACGGAAGACCTTCTTCTATGTCAGCCGCTATCCGTTGATAGGTTGTAGCAAGTGTTCCCCGGTCGTAGCTTGGATTTACCGTAGTTTCCAACTCGTCCATATACGGAATGCCCAAATCTTGATCGGCATGGGTAGAAGTATACGCCTTACAGAAAATTGTCGCAAGCAGGAAATGACTGTATGCACGACAAAGCAAGGCTTCTCCTTTCTGCGGTTGCAGAGTTTCCGGATTTCCCATCCGCTCAATAGCATGCAACGCCTGATTTGCTGACGAAATAGAGTTATAGCAATCAATCCACAAAGCATGTGGAGAATCCTGTCCCTCTTCCGTAGTTTGCTGCCAATGATACATGTGCTCGTTCAAGCGAAAAAGGTAAGTATACAAATTACTGTTTTCATCAATATTATCACTATGCAATTCGCCGATTTCACAGCTCGTTGTTGTGGGATAGGCGGAAACCAAAATTTTAGTTACACTTTCCTCGGTAGTCAGCTCTGTCCGGTTATCCGGTAATTCATCCAGATAATCGGAGCAGGAAGTAAATAGAGCTGTTGTAAAAAACGCTGTTATATACAAATATTTATGTTTCATCTTTTCTATCTTTATTATGAATTAAAAGCCTAGTCTAAGCGTCAATGTAAACTGGCGGGGTACCGGAGCTGCAACACCACCTGTGTTAAAGAATTCTGGGTCTTGCCCGTTCAACTTCTTATCCGCATAAATAAGGAAAAGATTAGTAGCCTGTAATTTCAATGACAAATTGGATATCTTGGCCGGTGCTATCCAAGCCTTTGGAAATTCATAGGCAAGAGAAACCTCCTTCAAACGAATGAAGTCGCCTTTAGCTATACGCTCTGTCGAATAATTGTAAGCATTGTAAGCGTACATCAAGTTCTGGTTTTCAGAATATTGACGTTTAGAGATAATAGCCGGGATATTGGTACGAGCCTCATCACCCGGTACTGTCCAACGGTTCTTGAACTCGCGAGGCATAGAAGACAAATCCGAATACTGATAACTGAAACAAGGATTCATACGGACTACATTACCAAATGAATAGGTCATAAAGACATTCAGCTTGAACCCCTTATAGGTAAAGATATTACCCAAACTGCCTGTTATTGTAGGATCTGTAGGACCTTCGTACTTCAAGTAATCCAAGTTCTCACGTGTCTGAAAGTCGATATTGGTACTGGTAACTTCTCCATTAATCATATATTGAGGAATACCGTTCTTGTCCAATCCCGCAAAAGGGATAGAGAACAAACCACGTACAGGATAACCTTGCATAGCAAAACCGTTTCCCGATACAAGTTCCATCATGCTGGCACGTGATTTCAAATCTGTCACTTCATTCTTTGCATAAGAAAAGATGAAGTCCGTATTCCATGAGAATGACTGCGACTTAATATTTTTGGTGGAAAGCGTGAACTCAACACCATGAGACTTCATGGAAGCAATATTGGCATATTTATAAATAGTCCCCCCTACACCTTGCGTAGCAATGATACCTATCAAGTCGTAATTATTACGCTTATACCAATCCACTGCAAAATTGATACGATTGTTTAAGAAACCCATATCCGCACCGATGTTTAACTCATGCTTTTTCTCATAAGTCAGTTCGCTGTTTTCCGGATCGGAAACATAGAGTCCTGTCTCCTGTCCGTCTGTAAAAGGACGATAAGGGGAGTAACTCATGATAATAGCTTGTGAATTGGTTACATACTCCGGACCGCGGTCGGCTGTCAATGAATAAGATGCTTTCAACGTTAGGTGCGATAAAGCTGGCGCAAAAGTTTTATCAAAGAAATCTTCTTCATGTACATTCCAAGCACCTGAAATGTTCCAGGTAGGCAACCAACGGGCAGAACGACTCCGTCCCATACGGTTTGTCCCCTCATAACGGAAAGTTCCGTTCAATGTATAACGACCGTCGTAAGAATAAGCTAAATTGGTAAATCCTGCCACACTGCGAGTCGTTGAATGATTTAAACCATAATAGGGTTCTCCCGCTTCAATACCTTTCTTGAAGTATTCATACACATAATAAGGTATCTCCCCCATAGTGTATTGCATACCCCAGCCCTGAAAATAATTCTGTGAACGCTCCAAACTATTAACTTCAAGCCCGGCAAACAGATTCGTCATGTGCTTTTCTTTAAACAGATGGTTCCATGACAAAGTACCGCGGAAATCGATTCCAAGCATGCGATAATCCTTCCGTTGATAGATACCGCCTTCCGGCAAAATAGTAATGGGCAGTGCATACGGATTATCCGGATTGGTATAAAGCAGATTGTTCGCATCACGAATAGTAGCATCGTCCATACCGGTACGATAGGCAGTTGCCTGATTGGAATCGTCCTTGATATTATGTTCCTGCGAGGAAGCTTGGTATTTTACCGAGCCCAAAGCACTGATTTCCAATCCGGGAATTACCTTCCAACGCATCTCACCCTGGAATTTTACATCCACAACGTTTAAATCGATATAGTTATTATTCAACTCATGCAATATGTTGAATGGAGCATAGTTTGTAATATAGTCAACCGAAGGATCTAATGCCCGCGAAGTATTCAACGCATAAGAATATGGATTGATATCAAACTGACGGCTGACCTCTCCGCTTGCCGCGTTTATCTCCGAACTCAATGTACCCGGCGCTTTCTGCTTACGGTAGGAAGCATTGGCAATCATATTCACAGACAGATTCTTATACATGTTGTACGTAGTATTCAGATTGGCAGTATAGCGTCTTACCTCGCTCTGTTTATACCAACCCGGATCGGACATGGCACTCAGTGAAGCATAATAAGACGCCTTTTCAGAACCGGAAGTAATACTGACCGAATGGTTCTGAATGATATTATTAGAAAATAAGACATCAAACCAGTCCGTATTCCTCATCTCCGCCTGGCGTAAATAAGAATTACGTGCTTCTGCCGTATTTGCAAGACCGAACTGTCCGGTCGTTTCATTATATTGATTTATCAACTGATACATTTTGCCGTATACACCACTGTTCTTGGCACGGTAAGTATCGCTATTATTCAACCAGCCTTTTTGCTCCAACTCTTTATAAATACCCATCTGCTCCTGAGAGTTCATAATATTGAATTCTTTATAGCTGGGAACCATACGGGTAGTAAACTCACCTGTGTAACTGACTTTATGTACTCCAGCCGAACCTTTTTTAGTAGTCACTACAATTACACCCGCCATAGCGCGCGCACCATAAATGGATGTTGCCGAACCGTCTTTCAGGATTTGAAAGCTTTCAATATCATCCGGATTTAAACCTGCAATAGCGGAACTGATCAATGTTTCGGCATCACCGGAAGAAAGGTCGTCAGCTCCCACTTCAATGGCGTCCTCCATGATAACTCCATCTACCACCCATAAAGGCTTGGAACTGCCATATATAGAAGTTGCACCACGCACACGGATCTTAGGCGCCGTACCGAAAGTTCCGGATACATTCTGTACAGATACACCAGCCGAACGTCCTTCCAGACCGCGACTGATATCTGCCATACCATCCATTTTGATGTTTTCTGCCTTCAACTGATCGGTAGCACCGGTAAACATACGTTTATCCATACGCTGCATACCCGTCACAACAACTTCGGACAGCGTCTGTACATCTGATTGCAGAATCACTTTCATAGTCGGCGAAGGAGAAAGCGACTGAGGAAGCATACCGACATAAGAAAACTCCAACTTGGAACGACTGGAAACATTAGGCAATGTAAACTTACCGTCTATGTCTGTCAGCACACCCGTAGAAGTACCTTTCACCATAACGGTAGCTCCAATAAGCGGCTCACCATCATCGGCAGACAGTACAACGCCGTTTACCGTATATACTTTAGCCTGTTTGGAAGGACCTTTTGTTGTAATGGTAATAAACTCCTTATCAATATTATACTCAAGTTTCTTACCCGATAGGACAATAGTTAAAGCTTCCCGGATATTCTTATCCTTGATGACACCGCTATACGTATATGGCTTCACATCATCATATGTAAAAAGGATTTTATAACCAGAAATTTTACTTAACTGTTTAAATACAGACGATAGTTCTTCATTCTTAAACTCTACCGTAAATTTCTTCTCACTCACTTGAGCTTCTGCACAGAACGGAAGCCAAAATAGGAAAAAGAAAAGCGGAAATAATAAGTACCTCTTTCTTCTCATACGTTTATTTTTAATAATATTAGCGAAGCTTCATTTATTAATAGTGCGTATGACTTGAATAACAAGACACCTTTTTTCCTTATTTTTTTCGATTCATGAAACTTTTTCTCTAAAAAGCATCTACAATATGGAAGATTTTACATAAAATATGCATTCAATTAGTCAACATAAACCGTATTCTCACAAAGTGTTAACGTTACTTTTTTTAAACGGTTCATCAAACGAATTGTTTCTTCAATACCACCCTGACGATTGGACATAAAATGTATGCGATATGTCATGGCTTCTTTATTTCTAAATATAACGTTCACATTATACCAACGTCCGATAGACTTCATAATATCCGCCAAAGTCAACTCGTCAAAATAAAAATATCCGTCTTTCCAATAGGTATAGGCTTCACTGTTTACTTCCTTCACCTCAAACTGTCCATTAGAAAGGAGTATGGCATCTTTACCCGGCTCCAAATCCACAAAACGTGCATTTTCATGGCTGCGAACCTGTACCTTACCGCTAATCAGTGTTACATGGCTATCTTCGGCCGTATAACTTTTCACATTAAACTCCGTTCCGAGAACCTTAGTTTGCAAATAATCCGTCTTTACAATAAAAGGTTTTGTATCTTTTGTAACTTTAAAATACGCTTCTCCTTCAAGAAAAACCGTACGCTCCTTTTCTATAAAAGCTGTAGGATAAACCAATTTACTATTGGCATTCAGCCAAACTTCTGTACCATCACAAAGAATTAATTTGAATGTCTCGCCTCTGGGGATTACAATAGAATGAGTCTGCAACATTTTTTTCACCACTGGAACGGAAGTCTTTGCCAAATTAGTATAATCAAGAGTTCGTCGTTTTTCTACCTGTTTGTTTTCTTTTTTAGGTTCATCATCCAAAAAGAATTGCTTGCCGTCATTTAATTCTAAAACAATGCGCTGTTCATTCGGGTCTGCTGCAAATACAGTGACAGATTTAGACGGGGCAACCGGGATATTAAACAAATAATTAAATGAAACAAAAACTCCTACCAAAATAGCTGCCACCGAACTGCTCCATATCCCAAACATCTTAAGATATTTTTTCTTATTCTGTCTGCCTTTCAAACGAACTAATTCAGCCTCTACGTCAACCATACCGGAAGCCTGGCGCTTATGTAAAAGATATCTCACATCCATCAAATCCTTACAAGCATCTAATGTCTCCGCATCTTTCAAATCCTCCCATTTCTTATCGGAGCTATCAGATGAGCTCTCCATTAAATCCAGTGCTTTATCAAATTCAGATGTACTATCCTGACTACTCATAAATCCGCTAGTTTAGTGATTACTTTATTATAATTGCGTTTATAAAACTTATTTTGAACCGTTTAGCCTGTTTTTTAGATTTATTTAGCAAATTCCTCCCGAATTGCTTTCAAGGCTTTAACAATATGTTTTCTAACCGCACTTATGCTTATATTCAATTCTGCGGCTACTTCTTTATACTTCTTCTCATGTAGATAGCACTCTTCCAAAATATGTCTTGTATGTGGGCTCATTCCATCCAACACTTTCTGAATCTTCATCATACGCTCATCTTGTTCCCTAAACTCCACTTCTGTATAATTTTCATACAACTTCTGGGAGAATTCAGCATAAGCATAATGTATGTCTTGATGTCTCAGATAGTCGATAGCACGATTGCGTACATATATAAAGAGATACGACTTAGCTGTGGCCTTCTCTATCCTATCAAAATTCTTCCATATATATTCAAAAGCATCGCTCGCTATGTCACGGCTTACTTCCCAATTATTAATGAGAGAATGTGCATAGGAATAAAGAGGGACATAATATTCTTTAAAAAAGAAATCAAAGTCGGCAAAGTCCTCCACCCTTTTACAATTTATTATTTATCTTAAACAATTTCGCCAGCGAAATTAATTATTATAATAATAAAGAAAAAGCAGAATTGACTCTTTCAGCCTCTAAAAGAGTTATATAATATTAATACATCCAAAATCGAGCTAACAAAAAGCTACTCAAGATTATTTAACTTTCCTGCTTGTCCGATAGAAGTTTCTGAACCTCCCGGTCTGCCTTAGTCAATTTATCACTGCAAAAAGCAATGATTTCATTCGCTTCTTTTATCTTTACGGCAAGTTCATCTATTTCCAGTTCATTGTTGTCTATCTGACTGACAATTTTCTCCAACCGTTCCATCGCTTGGGAATAAGTCTCTTTTTTCTTGGGTGCAGGCATAGGATTATTTATTTTTTGACAGTTTATTTGTTACTACTGAAACCACTTCTCCTTTATACAGGCGAGTGATAATTTCATCACCCTCATTTAAGAGAGAAGCATTCTTTATTGCTTTACCGTTTTTCAATGTAATGCTGTAGCCACGGGCTAATTGCTTTTCCGGAGAAGCATCCGCCAACCGTTGTTGCAGTAACTCCAGCCGATGATGCTGACGAAACAAGGAGGCTGTTACAGCTTGTACAATATCTTTTCGGACGGTAAGCAAAGTTAATTGTGCATCCGAAATGCAACCATAAGCAGCAGAGGGAATACGATTCCTGTATGATACTAACTTCTGTTGCTCTTGTACCAGCAAAATCCGGACACCATCGCATAGGCGGGCAGCCAGCGATTCCAATTCATCGGCAGCCTCATTCATGCAGTCTATCAGAAATTCGGCAGCAGCAGTGGGAGTCTTGACACGGGTATGGGCCACGGAATCGAGAACCGTATCGTCGCGTTCGTGTCCGATACCCGTGATAACAGGCAAAGGAAACTGCGCACAAGCAGCCGCGAGCAGATAAGTATCAAATCCGGAAAGGTCGGAAGTTGCCCCACCGCCCCGGATAATAACTACTACATCAAAACTGTCCGAACGGGAATTTATCTTATCCAAAGCAGACAAAACGGATTCTTCAACACGATCACCCTGCATCAATGCCGGAAAAAGTTCCGTATAGAAGTAAAAACCTCCCGGATTATTCTGCAACTGGTGGCAAAAATCACCGTATCCGGCAGCGGTTGGGGAAGAAACAACCGCAATACGCTGCGGCAAACGAGGCATTCTCAATTCTTTATTTAAAGTAAGTACCCCTTCTTCTTCCAATTGTTTCAAAATCTCTTTACGGCGACGGGCCATATCACCCAAAGTATAGGTGGGATCTATATCCTGTACTGTAAGGCTATATCCATACAGTTCATGAAAACTGACGGTCACTTGCACCAGCACTTTGATACCCGAAACAAAAGCCTGTCCCGTAGCTTCCTCAAAATAGGGTTTCAACAAACGAAAGACGTTCGACCATATCGTTCCTCTCGCCTTAGCTATCAGACTATTACTACGGGCATCTTTCTGTACGAACTCCAGATAGCAATGTCCGGTGCTGTTGGTACGTACATCACTCAATTCTGCCTGTATCCAATAGGCATCAGGCAAACATTGCTCCAAGCTGCGACGCACCAGCGCATTTAATTCGTATAGTGATAAGGCATCCATTCTTTAAGTATAAGTATGCAAAGTTCCTGTCTTTACTTCATTTTTAATTTATAGCTATTATATGCTTTCCACATATCCGGCACGCCATAACCGTAGATATTATCCGGATAGTCGGCACGGTCACCGGAAGCGCGGACTAATTCAAGCAACTCTTTCGCTGTCAGCCGGGGGCATGCCTGCCATAAGCAAGCCACCATTCCACACATGACGGGCGAAGAGAAAGAAGTCCCGTTTGCCTTACCCTGATTTCCGTCCGTGCGAATCACATCCGCTCCTTCGCCCACAGCTACAACATCCGGTTTAATCCGGTTATCAGCCGTGTTGCCGATAGAGGAAAATGGTGCCAACAGCGCCTGTTTGTTGATAGCACCTACCGTCAACACATTATCAGCATCTCCCGGCGGGGTTATTTTTTTCCAAGACCCCATTCCCGAATTACCGGCACTGCACACCAATACCATACCCTTATCGGCTATATGCAAGGCTTGACGCGACATCAAGGCATGATGTCCGTCCAAATCACGATATTTGTAATTTTTCGATTTGTCATCGAACGCATAATACCCCAAAGAAGTATTAAGCACATCAACTCCCACACTGTCGGCAAACTCTACGGCAGCAGCCCAATAATCCTGCTCCACCAAGTGTTCGGAAGCCTCATCCTCACTGCGGAACAGCCAAAAGGAAGCTTCCGGTGCAGTACCTGTCATAATTCCCGGCTGATTCATTCCAATGCAGGAAAGCACACTCAGTCCATGACTGCTTGCCGCAAATAAATCCGCCTGAGGATTGACAAAATCTTTCATGCCCAAGACACGGATATTCCGCATAGCCGTTATCTTATCCAGATTATGAAATCCGGCATCAATCACGGCAATCATCATTCCCTGCCCCCTGAATCCGGCATCATGCAACTTATCTCCATTGCTCAACTGAATTTGAGTGAGAGCAGGACCGTAAATACTGTCTGTATATATCTTCGGCTCATTGATTACAGAATCGCGCATTGCATCCCCCACTCCTTCATTCATTTTCGGAGCAGTCCATACTTTCTCCGTAGCGCGTACAAACGGCAATGCGGCAATATGTTCTATCAAAGCGGAGTCATTGCAGGAAACCGTAACAAAATTTTCCCATTTCCCTACAACTACAATATTCACTCCTTGTCTGCGTATTTCATCAATATACTGACGGCAAACCGGCAGGTCGGTGGAATCAACCGCCAGGTTCTGTTTTTGACGTCTTGCAATGGCTTTCTCCGAAAGGAACTGTTCAGGATGCTCCAATGAATAAACGGTAGCTGCCTTGTCTCTTAAACTAATACGGTATTTCAACGTATCTTGCTGTGCCGACGCACTTGCCACCAACAACACTAAAGCTGAAAGAATAATCAATCTCTTCCCCATTAATCTCTTTTTATTTTCAAATTTCAGTTTTTAATTTTCAAATATACATGCCGATACCACGTTGTGAAGCAATGAACGAACCGCCTACCACCCTTTTTCCGATATAGAATACAGCTGATTGTCCGGGCGCAATGGCAGATGCTTCCGTCTCAAAATACACCAGCAATCGCCCGTCTTCCAGACGCTTTACCGAACAAGGTATCGGTTTGCTCCGATAGCGGATGCGAACCGTCAGTTCCCCGCTTCCGAAAACTTCCCCCTCATCAATCAGATTATCCTGTTCCGCAAGCATATATTCCGCTTTGAGCTGCTCGGCATCTCCCAACATTACAGTATTCTTCTGCGGATTGATTTTCAGCACATAAGCTGGTTTTCCCAATGCGATTTCAAGTCCTTTCCGTTGCCCGATGGTATAGTAAGGAAAGCCCTTATGCTCTCCCAGCTTCACTCCTTCCGAATTGACAAACCATCCCGGGCCTACTTCATTGTCTATCTCCGGCGAATGCTCACGCAGGAAGTCCCGATAATCTCCTTTTATGAAGCATACTTCCATGCTCTCTCCTTCCTCGGCTTTCGGTGCATAGCCTTTATCCCTCAGATAATCGCGCACTTGCATCTTGGTATAGGTTCCCAACGGGAAAAGACAACGTCGCAAGACATCCTGCCCCAAGCGCCAAAGGAAATAAGACTGGTCTTTCTTATCGTCATCCCCGGCAACTATATATATTTTCCTATTCTGTTCTTCCAGACGGGTATAGTGCCCGGTAGCAATATACCGGCAATTCAATTTATCCGCCCACTCCGTTAGAATGCGGAACTTGAACAGAGGATTGCACATCACACAAGGATTGGGGGTACGCCCCTGCCGGTATTCATCGATAAAGTTCTGAACAATCACCTCACGAAAAGCCTCTCGTTCATCAGCCACATAATGTTCAATGCCCATATTCTGAGCAAGTTGGCGGGCTTCCAACGGTTCTTCTCCCCACACCCACATCGTAAGACCGATTACCTCGTAACCCTGCTCTTGCAACATCAGACATGTAGCGGTACTGTCAATGCCACCGCTCATTCCAACCAACACTCGTTTTTCTGCCTTGTTCATTTCTCGGATATACATCGTTTAAGATGCAAAAATACAGGTTTTCAAACAGAAGAAAGAGAAAAGGCATGCCTTTTTTGCAAGAGTTCACATAGCTGCATATCGTTTTGCCCGTGACTTTGTAACAGAAACGAAACACATATGACATAAAATCACAACACATACGACCGTATCTTTGCCGACATAAACAAACCGACAACAAATCATGAAAAAAAGCGCATTGATGCTGCTCGTCATCCTGTTGCCCTTTATGGCAAAAGCCCAAAACACCCATAGCAGTGAAGACGGAAAGAAGATAGACAAGGAAAAACTGGAAAGCAAGGATTATCTGCCCGAAATACACGGAACAATCCGGGGCAAATACGAATACCAGACCACTATGGGCACCGGACGTTTCGAAGTGAGAAACGCACGTGTCAGCGTTACCGGCAATGTCTTGCCGATTGTTGCCTACAAAGCCGAAATAGACCTGTCGGACGAAGGAAGCATCAAAATGCTCGATGCCTACGCACGCCTGTTTCCGGCAAAAGGGTTGACAGTGACTGCCGGACAGATGCGCGTGCCTTTTACCATCGATGCACACCGCTCACCCCACCAGCAATATTTTGCCAACCGCTCGTTCATAGCCAAGCAGGTGGGCAACGTACGCGATGTAGGTATCACACTGGGATATACCCTGCCTACCGATCTGCCTATTACGATAGAGGGCGGACTATACAACGGTTCGGGCCTGACCAATCAAAAAGAATGGCATAAAGAAGTGAATTATTCTGCCAAAGCCCAATTTCTTTTCACCAAAGGGCTGAACCTGACACTGAGCATACAAAGCATCCAACCGGAAGAAATACGGGTGCAATCGTACGACATCGGCGCTTACTATGAGTCCGACCGCTTCCATATCGAAGCGGAATATCTGTACAAGCAATATTCCGACAATGCTTTCAAAGATGTGCAAGCCGTAAACACATTCATCAATTACGACCTTCCGCTGCGTAAAGTATTCAATAAAATGTCTTTCCTGCTACGCTACGACATGATGACAGACCAAAGCGATGCCAAGACCACCGATGAAGAAACCGGTGCATTGGTCACCACCGACTACAAACGCCAGCGACTGACAGGCGGTATCACCTTCAGCCTCAGTAAAGCATTCCGCACAGACCTGCGCCTGAATTATGAAAAATATTTCTATGCCAACAGCAGTATTGCAAAAGAATCTGAACAAGACAAAATAGTATTGGAATTAATGGTACGATTCTAAAAAAATTACATATCTTTGGAATAAGCAAATTGATGTATGACAAATCCGCTTATTCCGGGCATCACTGCCGCAGAACAAGACGTGTTGTATCAAAAGCTAAATGAATACAACCTGAAAAAAGCTTCTTTCAAAGAAGTAGGCGCCTATCTTGTGGTATTGCCAAGAGCAGATTATCCCCGATATTCACTTTGGATTTACTCCCCTCTGCCCGAAAGGCAATCCATATTTTACATATTCGACCTGAGCGAGGATATACACGAAGCCTTACGAATGGCAAGCACCTTATGTTACTACTCCCCCCGTCCTCTGTCGTTAGTGGAGTATAATGCCAAACGAATGCAGAATAAGGGCGACGACATTATCTCGTTCGGCAAATACCACGGACATTATCTGCACGAAATCCTGCGGATAGACCCCGGCTATCTCACCTGGATAGCTTTCAAGTTCACTCCCCGAATTCCTAAACAGGAACGCTTCGCACAAATCGCCCGGATATACCATTCCGTATACATTGACATCCTGCAACGGAAAGCCAAGCAACCGCCTGCCGGACGCTTTCTCGGGAAAGAGGGGGAAAAAGTGACAAACCTGACCCTGACCGTTCTCAGTGTCCGGCTGGAGGACGACCCCTACAAGACACAAGTCAGGGGTACGACCCCTTACTTCTATGTTCGGCAAATACTAAGGTTAAAAGATACCTCCGGAAATCTTGTGACTTTCCGCGTCAACTCCCGCACGGCAAGCAGGCATTCGTGCCAACTACCCGCTGTGGAACATGCTTACCGGATGGACGAAACCGTCCATATAGCCTCGGCACGCATTGCCGGTACGTACACCATCGGAAAAAACAAATGGACGCGGCTTAATTATGTAAAATTTCATCCATAAGACCGAATCCGGTCAAAAATTCCATTTCAAACATCAATTCATCCACCCCTTACCGAAAAGAAACCCGTATTTTTGCTCCATACATATTTAAATACGTAATACCATGAAAAAACAAACTGCACTCTGGTGCTTATCCCTCCTATTGATGATGGGAGCCTGCACCACATCCTCCTCCCGGAAAACGGCCGGAGAATGGGCAAAAGTACCCGGAATACTAAAAAATATCGTACCGCCCGTATTCGCCGATACTGTTTATGATGTAACCGACTACGGAGCAAAGAGCGATACAACTTTCGACAGCCGTCCCGCCATCCTCCAAGCCATCAGTCATTGTAACACAAACGGTGGCGGTACCGTACTCATTCCCGCTGGAAATTATTTCATCAAAGGAGCCATCACACTGAAAAGTAACATAAACCTGCACATCGCCGAAGGAGCACGTCTGGAATTCTCTACCGAAGCCGCCGACTACCTGCCTATGGTACTGACAAAATGGGAAGGAACAGAATGTTTCAACTACTCCCCCTTTATCTACGCATACCAATGCACGAATGTCGCGGTAACCGGCAAAGGAACTATCGACGGAAACGGTTCGGTGACTTTCAATGGCTGGCATGCCATACAAGGTCCTGCCGTAGACCGCCTGCGCCAGATGGGTATCGATTCCGTTCCTGTATACCAACGCGTATTCGGAGAAGGACACTATCTGCGTCCCTGTATGATACAATTTTACGGTTGCAAGAACGTATTGGTAGAAGATTTAAAAATTTACGATTCTCCCTTCTGGATCATTCATCCCGTATTTTGCGACAACGTAACCGTACGGAATGTATATATCGACAGCAACAATTACAATAATGACGGCTGCGACCCGGAATCCTGCACCAATGTACTGATAGAAGATATGGATTTCAACGTTGGTGACGACGGCATCGCTATCAAATCAGGGCGCGACCAAGACGGCTGGCGCATCGGTCAGGCTACGGAAAATGTTATCATCCGCAACTGTCATTTCGCACGTTGGGCCATCACTGTCGGAAGCGAAATGTCGGGCGGAGTACGGAATATCTATATTGAGGACTGCAAGATAGACAGTTGCCGCAACGGTATATATTTCAAGTCCAACCCGGACAGAGGCGGCTATTTCGAAAACCTGAATATGCGGCGCATCGAAGCCGATGTCTGCCTGTGGGGTGTTATCAATTTCCGCACGAACTACCACGGATACCGGGGTGGCAATCATCCTACACTATTCCGCAACATCTGCATTGAAGATGTAACCTGCAACCGCGTGGACAGCGTAGCGCTCATGGCTAACGGACTGCCAGAAGCTAAACTGCACAACATCACCCTGCGGAACATCAACGTGAAGAAAGCTCCCAAAGCGATACAAATGGAGAATGTGATGAACCTGACGCTGGACAATGTAGTAGTAAACGGAGAAAAAGTAACTGCCCCCTGATTACTTCTCTCCAATTGGCGGACGCTTACGCCAATCGGCTTTCCGGTAGCTGTCCGGATAAACCGTTTTGTCTACAATCTCCCCGCCTTTGGTACGAATCCAGGTAGTGAATGTGCGGACGTTTTCTTTCATCAGAATAACACGGGCGCCATTCGGCAGGTGGTTATACTCCGTATTTCCACCTGTAAAACGCCCGTAAGCCAACAGGATGCCGTGCCACATAACGGAATAATCATTATCATGGTCGTGCCCCACAAAGGTACCCATTACATCACCGGCTTCTTTCATGGCGGCAAACATGCCGGTATTCAGGAGCGGAGCACAAGCCTTTTCCATACGCGTGCCTATCAATATGGCACTCTCATCAGCCGCAGCCTGATTATATTCGGGTAGGGGAATATGGAAAAAAGCCAGGGCAGGCAAAGGCTTTCCACCATTTCTTTCCGTATAAGCAGCGCTCTGGCTACGATACCAGTTTACCTGATCAAAGGTAAACCAGGCATATCCTTTCACATCCGGCAACCGGGAGTAGGAGTGCGAATCCATACAATACAACAAAGCTGCATCACGATTACTGTCGGAAGCCTGCAATGCAAGCACGTAGTCGGGTGAATCGGCCTCACCTCTGTCCGGCTGAATATTATAAGGAACAGAGCGAACGACATCATATAATTCGGCACGCGTCTTATCCTGTTCATTGTCATGGTTGCCAAAAGTCACAACAAAAGGAATTTTGCGGGAAGAAGCACAAGCAAGTACCGTACGCATGGCTGTTTCTGCCGGCTTCGCATACACCACGTCACCGGTAAATACAACCAGGTCGGGACGTTCTGCATCAAGCACTTCATTGATACGCTTCAAGGCAATATCCGAGGCAGGATTACCATATTTGAAATGCACATCGGTAAACTGCACTATTTTGAATTCCCCGTTTTTATCGAATTTCAAAGGCTTTATCTGTGCCCGGCAGAACATTACGGACAGCAGTACCATACAAAGGGGCAAAGCAAATTGTTTCATAGTATTTTCTGATTTTGATTCGGAGTTCGTTTATTCTTTGACTATCAAGACAGTTGCATAAGCCGATATTCCCTCTTCCCGTCCTGTAAAGCCCAACTTCTCCGTAGTGGTAGCCTTCACGGATACATCGTCTTCATCAATCCCCAACACAGCAGAAAGAGTCTGCTGCATGGCGGGTATATGAGTTTTCAACTTGGGTCGTTCCGCACAGATTGTCGCATCAATATTACCAACGGAATACCCTTTACTACCTATCAGGTCCACCGTTTTCTTCAACAATATCTTACTATCTATATTTTTAAATTCGCCTGCCGTATCGGGAAAGTGATAGCCTATGTCGCGCATATTCGCCGCACCCAGCAATGCATCGCAAATAGCATGTATCAGCACATCTGCATCCGAATGTCCCAAGAGACCTTTCTCATGCTCCAGGCGTACACCACCCAACCAAAGTTCTCTATCTGTCACCAGCCGGTGAACATCAAAGCCAAAACCAACACGTATCTTCATATCTTTTCAATTATATAATAAACGTGCTAAAGTAGGCATTATTCACTATCGGCTCAAAGATATTCTGCTATTTTTCCTTAATGAGAGGGATTACGTACCTAAAAACAAACAGCAAGTCTTACAGCCTAATACAAAGGAGTATGAAAGAGCTGACGAAATCAGCGGATATGAAAATCGAGCAGCTTTTCCCCGCCTAAATAACCTTGCAAATGCTGACCGACACTGACGGGTCCTACTCCGGCAGGGGTACCTGTAAACAGTAAATCACCAATCTTCAAAGTCATAAAACGACTGACATAGGCTATTATATCGTCTATCTTGAAAAGCATGTCTGCCGTATTGCCACGTTGTACTTCACGGCCGTCTATATCGAGATGGAAATCCAAATTCTGCAAGTCTCCACCGGCTTGTTCCAAAGAAATGAACGTACCGATAGCTGCTGAGTTGTCAAACCCTTTGCACAGCTCCCACGGGTTACCGGCTTCACGGAATTTCCGCTGCAAGTCACGGGCTGTAAAATCAATGCCTACCGTCACCGCATCATAATAACGATGCGCAAAACGGGGAGCTATATTCTTACCTAACCGACAAATACGTACCACAACTTCCGTTTCGTAATGAACTTCATGGGAGAAGTCGGGAACAAAAAACGGCTTGCCGTCTTTCAAAATAGCCGAGTCGGGTTTCATGAAGATAACAGGTTCACTATTCTCCTGAGTATGCCCAAGCTCCTTATTGTGCTGTGCATAATTCATCCCTACTGCTATGATCTTCATTACCTTATCTCATTAAAATTCAAACGGTTAAACATTACTGCCAGATGTGCATACAACGAAGTGTTCTGAACCACTATATCTTCCGGCACACGGATACGGAACGGAGTAAAATTCCATACGGCTTTAATGCCGCCTGCCACCATCGTATCCGTAATTTTCTGCGCAATCTCAATAGGTACTGTCAGCACACCGATATTGACGTCATATGCCTGCATTTTCTCTTCAAAATCATCGGAATGATAGATTGGAATGCCATTCAATGCTGTCCCTACCAAATCGGGATTTACATCAAATGCTGCCACAATCTCCAGACCGAAATGGTTCAAACCGGAATCGCGCAGCAATGCACCACCCAAACTTCCCACGCCGAAAAGAAATGCTTTATGTATATTGGTAAATCCCAAAAAATCTTCCAGCACGGCAATCAGCGTATCTATCTCATACCCCACACGGGTACGGCCGGAAATATTGACATATGACAAGTCCTTCGCTATCTGAGAGGCATCAATATTGATTTCTTTGGAAATTTGAGTAGAAGAAACGAAACGCTCCCCTCTTTTTCTAAGCAATTTTACATTGGAAAGATACCACGGAAGCCGGCGCAAGGTAGGTTCCGGCACCTTTGTAGAGTCTTTCTTTTGTAACTGACTGTTCATAGCTTTTCCTTTAAGTTCTCAATATTATGACTGACAAAAGTAGTGCTTTTTTTCCAATCTATAATATATCTATGACAAAAGGTTAACATTATTTCTACCTGTGATTGCAAAGTTCCTTGTAAAACCGTATTTTTGGACTCCTTTTGTGAGAAAATTAAAACAAGTATATATGGCTAAGAAACCAAAAGAGAACGATTGGAAAGACAGACTGAATGTAGTGTATTCAACCAACCCCGACTTCAAATACGAATTGGACGATGAAGAAGAGCAAACCACTCTCCAACCGTCCCAACAACGTCTGCGCGTACAATTGGACCGCAAGAACCGGGGCGGTAAAGTTGTAACTCTCGTTACCGGATTTATCGGTACGGAAGACGATTTGAAAGAACTGGGCAAATTCCTTAAAAGTAAATGCGGTGTGGGAGGAAGCGCCAAAGACGGAGAAATCATTGTGCAAGGAGACTTTAAGCAAAAAGTACTGGAATTACTAAAGAAAGAGGGGTATGCACAGACCAAAACGGTGGGATAACTCACTGCTGCTTTAAAAACATAATAAAGAAAAACGGTCGCTATGGATATTTCCATGCGACCGTTTCCATATATTTACATCCGTACAGAATTATTCAGCACGCAAAGTGAAACGCTTGAAATCAACGATTTTCAATTCTGGGTCAGCTTCTTTCAGCACTTCTCTTACAGTCTTCTTGCCATCCATGATATCTTCCTGGTTCAGCAAGCAAACTTCTTTCAGGAATTTACCCAGACGACCTTTAGCAATATTCTGAATCATCTGTTCCGGCAGGTGTGCAGCTTTTTCAGCAGAAACTGTAGCAATGATTTCTTTTGCCTTTGCTACGTCTTCAGCTGTAATCCATCCCTTAGCCATGTTGCTTTCCATGTGGTCTTCGCTGTCAACGTGAGCAGGGTTGATGCCGGCTTTCTTCAAAGCAGCCTCAACAGCCTTCTGTACTTGTTCAGCTTTTGTCTTCTCGATAGCAACTTCGATTTCTTTCTGCTTAACTTCTTCAGAAACACCGTCTTCGTCGATAGCCAGCGGATTCATGGCAGCAATCTGCATGGCCACTTGCTTAGCCAACTGTTCGTCAACATTCTTGTTGAAAGCAACAATCGTGCAAAGACCGTTTCTGTTCATGTGGTTGTACACAACCGTGGTTGTACCCTCTACAGTCAGATAACCGTCGAGTTCCATCTTTTCGCCTGTGATACCGCTACGGTCGGTTACTGCATCCTGTACAGTACCGTTACCCATCGGCAGGGCTTTTACTTCATCCAACGTCTTGCACTTATTGGCAACGGCAAGGTCAAGGATATCCTGAGTCAGTTTCACGAAGTCGGCATTCTGAGCTACGAAGTCGGTTTCGCACTTCAAAGCGATGATAACGGCAAAGTCACCGGTAGTCTTAGCCAAAACGCAGCCTTCAGAAGCTTCACGGTCTGAACGCTTAGCAGCAACAGCCTGTCCTTTTTTACGGATAATTTCCATTGCCTTATCGAAATCGCCTTCTGCATCGTTCAATGCATTCTTGCAATCCATCATACCAGCACCGGTCATTTTACGGAGCTTGGTTATATCAGCCATACTTACAGCCATACTATCTTTCCTTTATATTTTAGTTAATAAATATCGTTCTAAAAAGCGAAAAAGAGCTGAGAATAGAGAATTGAGAATTGCTGTAAAGTAACTCTCAACTTTCAATTCTCAACTCTCCACTATGAATTAAGCCTCTTCGTCTTCCTTAATGAAAGCGGCAGCTTTAGCTGCGTTGATTGCTTCCTCGTCAGACTTGTCGAGTCTTGCTTTTGTAGCTTTCTTCTTGCCTTTGTTGGCAGGAGCCTCACCGGCAGCTTCCATGTCTACCTTCTCAGCCTTACGTTCTTCCAGACCTTCCTGCATAGCAGCGCAGCAAGCATCCAAGATAACTTCTACCGACTTGGTAGCGTCATCGTTTGCCGGAATAACGAAGTCGATGTTCGTAGGATCGGAGTTGGTATCAACGATACCGAATACGGGAATACCCAAACGGTTGGCTTCGCGAACTGCAATATTCTCCTTCATTACGTCGATAACGAACAAAGCAGACGGCAGACGAGTCAGGTCAGCGATAGAACCCAACGTCTTGTCCAACTTGGCACGTTGACGGGAGATTTGCAGGATTTCTCTCTTAGAGAGATTAGAATAAGTACCATCGTTAGTCAGCTTATCGATAGTAGCCATCTTCTTCACAGCCTTACGGATTGTCGGGAAGTTGGTCAACATACCACCCGGCCAGCGCTCGATTACATAAGGCATATTTACAGATGCAGCCTTGTCGGCAACCACCTGCTTAGCTTGTTTTTTAGTAGCAACAAACAGGACTTTCTTTCCTGATTTAGCGATTTGCTTCAAAGCTTCAGCAGCTTCGTCAATTTTAGCAACCGTCTTGTTGAGGTCAATGATATGAATACCATTGCGCTCCATGAAGATATAAGGAGCCATTGCAGGGTTCCACTTTCTTTTCAAGTGACCGAAGTGACAACCGGCTTCCAATAATGTATCAAAATTAGTTCTTGACATTTTGTTTTAATCTTTAAATCGTTTACTTTCTTTTTTGTTTTTTCTAAACCAACCGCCGGGTAGCCTATCCGAATGAAGAGTCCCGGTAGTTTAGATACTAAACGCTTTTTCAGTTGAGAGTTGAGAGGTGAAAGTCGAGAATTAAGCAACTTGTCCGCCCCAACCGTTCTCCAACTCTTAACGTTTACTGAACTGGAATCTACGACGAGCTTTCGGCTGTCCCGGTTTCTTACGTTCAACAGAACGGGGATCGCGAGTCATGAAGCCTTCAGCACGGAGAGCAGCTTTATCTTCAGCATTGATTTTCACCAAAGCGCGAGCAATTGCAAGACGCAATGCCTGAGACTGTCCGGTGAAACCGCCACCGCAGAGGTTTACTTTGATGTCGTACTTTTCAGCAACACCCAGCTTGTTCAACGGTTGTTTAACTACATACTGAAGAATGCTTGATGGAAAGTACTCTGCGAGGTCTCTCTTGTTAATAGTAATCTTTCCAGTACCTTCGCTTACGAAAATACGTGCAATTGCACTTTTACGTCTGCCTAATGCATTTACTACTTCCATTATCTCTTATTTAAGTGCGTTAATATCAATCATTTTCGGGTTCTGAGCATCATGTTTGTGCTCGTTGCCGGCATATACATACATATTACCCAGCAATTTGGCGCCCAACTTATTTTTAGGCAGCATACCCTTTACTACTTTTCTCAGCAACTTGTCATCACCGTTCGGTTTTGCCTGCAAACGAGCAGGAGTGATTTCTCTCTGACCGCCGGGATAGCCTGTATATGACAGATATACCTTGTCATTCCACTTGTTACCGGTTAATTTTACTTTGTCGGCATTGATAATGATTACATTATCGCCGCAATCTACGTGAGGAGTAAAGTTAGGTTTATACTTTCCTCTCAACAGTTTCGCAACTTTTGCGCCCAGACGACCCAATACCTGGTCTGTAGCGTCAACAATGACCCATTCTTTAGTCACTGTAGCTTTGTTTGCAGAAATGGTCTTGTAACTTAAAGTATCCACTCTTAATTGTTTTTTTAAATGTTACTACTAAATTTTTGCTTCACCACGAATCAACCGCCTCGGACAAAGGGAGATTAATCCGCTATGAATTAAATGCTTATCCTTATGAGATAATAATCGGCTTGCAAAGGTACGGATTTTCTTATAACTGGCAAACGTTTTCTTTTTTTTTTTGATTTGCACTTGGCTGATATACAACAAAAAGAAATTCTCTTCCGAGGAAATACGTATTTCCTCGGAAGAGAATTTCAAAAGTTCCCGCCGCACACGCAAACACTTATAAACAGAAAATTTTCCGGATTTGCGCAAGAGACATAAAACGACATTCGTTTTATACTACCGAACAATGTCTACCGGAAACGCGGATGGCATATTTACCCGTTTCCATGTTTCATGGAACCATGTATTCAGTTCATTTCCGTTTAAATCTTTTGCGATAAAGTATTTCAGGTACATCACACCTCCCTCCCCCATTTCAAATTCAAGGATATTGTCCTTATTATCCAACATAGGAAGATGGATGTTCCTCTCGATACTTTCCTTATAGGCTGTACCCGATATTTGCCGATAGGTACCATACCCCGTAATAATGGCATCTGCACCGGGCCGTATCGTGAAGTTAACAATGCGACCGTCATCGCTCAGTACCTTAAATGTATTACTCGGCTTCAATGTTCCGGGAATTTCTGGATTTTCAGACACATAATGACACAACTGCCAAATACCTTCCAGATGCGCCGGCTCAAAAGTAGCCTTATCCTGCGCCCGGACTCCTGTTACCGCAAGCAGCACCACTGCCAGCATGGTAAAGAAATAATTCTTTTTCATATTCGTATGATATTGGTTAACGCTATGCCACTCCTATTGACACAAATATAAAGATTTATTTCGAGAAAATAACAGTTTATCCGATAAAAAAAGCCCGCATAAACCAAAGTTTATGCAAGCTTATCCGTCAAGGATATTTTATTTCGTTCTCCGGCGGTTAGAACTCGGCATTGCGCGGAGTACGCGGGAACGGTATCACGTCACGAATGTTAGTCATACCGGTTACAAACAGCAACAGACGTTCAAAGCCCAATCCGAAGCCTGAGTGCGGGCATGTACCGAACTTGCGGGTATCAAGATACCACCACATATCTTTCATCGGAATATGAAGTTCTTCAATGCGGTTCATCAGTTTGGCATAATCGGACTCACGCTCGGAACCGCCGATTATCTCGCCAATCTTCGGGAAGAGCACATCCATAGCACGTACCGTTTTGCCATCGTCGTTCTGCTTCATATAGAACGCCTTGATTTCTTTCGGATAATCCGTCAGGATAACTGGACGCTTGAAGTGGTCTTCCACCAAATAACGTTCGTGCTCGGAAGCCAGGTCGACCCCCCAGTATACGGGGAATTCAAACTTATGTCCCTGCGCTACGGCTTCTTCCAGAATCTTGATGCCTTCCGTATAAGGCAGACGAACGAAGTTTTCTTTCAGTACACCTTGCAAGCGCTCTATCAAACCCTTGTCAAACATATCATTCAAGAACTTCACATCATCGGCGCAGTTATCCAAAGCCCACTGTACGCAGAACTTGATGAATTCTTCCGCCAAGTCCATGTTATCGGTAATGTCATTGAACGCAACTTCCGGCTCCACCATCCAAAACTCAGCCAAGTGACGGGGGGTATTGGAGTTTTCCGCACGAAACGTAGGCCCGAACGTATAGATAGCGCCCAACGCCGTAGCGGCAAGTTCACCTTCCAATTGGCCGGAAACCGTCAGACTCGCCTGCTTTCCGAAAAAATCGTCATCGTAGATAATAGAACCGTTTTCGTCTTTCTTCAAATCATAAAGGTTCATCGTAGTAACCTGAAACATCTGTCCGGCTCCTTCGCAGTCGGAAGCCGTAATGATAGGCGTATGGAAATAGAAGAACCCTTTCTTATGGAAGAATTCATGAATGGCAATAGCCATATTGTGACGGATACGGAACACAGCACCGAATGTATTCGTACGAGGACGCAGATGGGCTATCTCGCGAAGGAACTCCATAGAGTGCCCTTTTTTCTGCAAAGGATACGTATTGTCGCAAGTACCCAACACTTCAATTTCACGTGCCTGGATTTCAGCTTTCTGACCGGAGCCTACCGATTCCGTCAGCACACCGTTCACGCTCAAACAAGCTCCTGTGGTAATTTCTTTCAACATCTGCTCATCGAAGTTTGCCAAATCCACCACAATCTGCACATTATTTATTGTAGAACCGTCGTTCAGCGCGATAAAATTAACTTGCTTACTACCTCTGCGGGTACGAACCCAACCTTTCACGTTGACCATAGCGCCAAAATCCTCGCGCTTCAGCAGGTCAACAATCTTTGTTCTACTAATCTTTTCCATAAAACAGTTATTATAACTTGATTATATATATTATTCGAAAGAGCCCATGCGCAGGAAGTTCACCTCTTGTTCCGTGAGGTAACGCCACTCGCCGCGACGCAAGCCTTTCTTGGTTAAGCCGGCAAAGAATACACGATCCAGCTTCACGACCTTGTATCCCAGCGATTCGAAAATACGACGCACGATACGGTTCTTGCCGGAGTGGATTTCTATGCCCACTTCATCTTTTTTGAAATCATCCGTATAGCTGATAGCATCTGCCTGGATTTCACCATCGTCCAACTGAATACCGGCTGCAATCTGCTCCATATCGGCTTTAGTCAGATTCTTATCCAAATGCACATGATATATTTTCTTTTTCAGATACTTGGGATGGGTCAGTTTGGAAGCCAGGTCGCCATCGTTCGTCAGCAACAATACCCCCGTAGTATTACGGTCCAGACGACCTACCGGATAGATACGTTCGTCACAAGCATCTTTCACCAAGTCCATTACAGTACGACGCGCCTGCGGGTCATCGGAAGTTGTCACCGTATCTTTCGGCTTGTTCAACAGGACATATATCTTACGTTCGATGCTGACCGTCTGGTCGTGAAACTTCACTTCATCGCCACGCTTAATCTTAGTACCCAATTCCGTAACCACTTCTCCGTTTACAGACACTACGCCTGCCGTAATAAACTCATCCGCTTCACGACGCGAGCATACACCGGCATTAGCCAAAAACTTATTCAAACGAATCGGTTCGTTCGGATCGACAAACTGTTCTTTATACTCTATCTGTTTCTTCTTACTGTACTTGGCATTGGGATCGTAATCTCCCGTACGGCGAATCGGGCGACTGTAGCTGTCTCTGTTGCCATAAGGGCGTTGAGGACGGTCACCGTTCGAGTTATAGCGCGGACGGAAAGGGCGGTCACCACCAGCATTGTTACCATAAGGACGCTGAGGACGGTCGCCACCTTCACTGTTATAACGGGGACGATAAGGACGATCACCGCCGGCATTGTTACCGTAAGAGCGCTGAGGACGGTCGCCACCTTCACTGTTATAACGGGGACGGTAAGGACGGTCACCGCCGGCATTGTTACCGTAAGAGCGTTGAGAACGGTCGCCACCTTCACCATTATAGCGAGGACGGTAAGAACGGTCGTTGTTATAGGAACGCTGAGGACGGTCGCCATTTTCCGCATTCGGATTAAAGCGCTGACGGTAAGGACGGTCACTGCTGTACGAACGTTGCGGACGATCTCCATTTTCACTATTAAATCTCGGACGATAAGGGCGGTCACCATTTTCACGGTTATAAGACGGGCGACTATAGCTTCCCTCTCTGTTAAATTGGTTACCATCACGGCCGGCGCCTGAATTCTCCTCTGAAGAAGAAGCATCACGCCAAGTTTCATTTTCTGTACTCATTGTTTTATTCGAATAAAATTAAACCTACTGGCCTCACGGCCATTCTTTCTTTATCTCTAATTACCTTTATTTTAGCTTATAACAAATTCCGGATTAAAAAAGTTGAAATCTCCGGTTTCCCTTGTCGCTTCTTAAAGCCCCGTATATGTATGGGGAGTAATTGCACATAATTCTTTCTTTATATCTTCGCTTACATTCAATTCTTCTATGAATTCCTTGATAGAATTCTCTGTGATAGCCTGATTGGTACGTGTCAATGCTTTCAGCGCTTCGTAAGGATGCGGATATGCCTCACGGCGCAGGATTGTTTGAATGGCCTCGGCCACAACACTCCAGCAGTTATCCAAATCGCGATAGATAGCCGTTTCGTTCAACAGCAGCTTGCGCAATCCTTTCAATGAACTCTGAATGGCTATTATGATATGTCCGAACGGAACGCCCACATTACGCAATACGGTAGAATCCGTCAGGTCACGCTGCAAACGTGACACCGGCAACTTCACAGCCAGATGTTCAAGGATAGCGTTTGCTATGCCCAGATTACCTTCGGCATTTTCAAAATCAATCGGATTCACCTTATGCGGCATTGCACTCGAACCAACCTCACCAGCCTTAATCTTCTGCTTGAAATATTCCATGGAGATATACTGCCAGAAGTCACGGTTCATATCAATCATCACCGTATTAATTCGCTTCATCGCATCGAAGATAGCAGACAGATTATCATAATTGGAAATCTGAGTCGTATATTCTTCGCGCTCCAATCCCAATTTCTCTGCAACGAACTTAGTACCGAAAGCTTTCCAGTCATATTCCGGATAAGCCACATGATGTGCATTGTAATTTCCCGTAGCACCGCCAAACTTAGCAGTAACCGGACAAGCCTTCAATGCAGCCAGTTGGCGTTCCAAACGATATACAAACACCATTATCTCTTTTCCCAGACGAGTAGGAGAAGCCGGCTGTCCGTGCGTTTTGGCGAGCATAGGAATATTCGCCCACTCTTCGGCATAAGCACGGAGTTGCGCTATCAATTCCTCTATCTGCGGATAATACACCTGTTCCAATGCCTCTTTTACAGACAAAGGAATAGAAGTATTGTTAATATCCTGTGAAGTCAGCCCGAAGTGGATAAACTCTTTATAGTCGTCCATTCCAACTAACTTATCAAATTCTTCTTTCAAAAAATATTCAACAGCCTTCACATCATGGTTAGTCACGCTTTCAATATCCTTGATACGTCCGGCATCGGCTTCTGAAAAATTACGGTAAATATTTCTCAAAGTTTCGAATACATCCTTATTCACCCCTCTCAACTGAGGCAAAGGCAGCTCACATAAGGTTATAAAATATTCCACTTCAACCTGTACACGGTATTTTATCAGTGCGAATTCCGAGAAATAGGCAGCCAAAGCATCTGTCTTGCCCCTGTAGCGACCGTCAATCGGGGAGATTGCGGTAAGTAAATCAAGTTCCATACGTCGTATTTATGATAATTATCGGATTGCAAAATTACGGCTTTTTTCCGAGTAATCAGGTATAATGGGAAAATAAATTAAAAAAATGAAGTTTCAGAATAAAAAAATGAGGTTGTGTCAAAACGTTGGCACAACCTCATTTATATTTTAAGTTCTGCTATATTTTCTTTTGGCTATGCTGCTTTTTCCTCATG
>OGNO01000071.1_pt1 | contig 96795 bp, 82 predicted proteins | sample 1573491 | NCBI WGS metagenome assembly OGNO01 (sample SAMEA2581900, study PRJEB24529) | metagenome | biome: Human gut stool | place: China | collected 2011
ATCCGGCAACAGTGATATTGCCCTCCGTAGGATCGAGCTCCTTGAGCAGAAGCCTGAACAGAGTGGTCTTGCCCGAACCACTGCTTCCAACGATAAATACGAACTCGCCTTTCTCTATATTAATATTGACATTCTTGAGTGCCTGATTGCCCCCAGGATATGTCATACTCACGTTCTCTAATTCAATCATAATATCTGTAGTCTCCTTCGACCTGTATCTTTATTTTTCTCCCCTTTACTCAATCCAAGCAGAATTGTAACAATTCTGTAACATTTTGTCAAGCGTTACCATATATTACATTTCTTAATTCTTTTTCGACCTTTCGCGGCATTACATCGTCTCCATTTTTTCGCTGTTTTCACAAAATTGTGACATGAAATTTACGGAAATTACACTATTCAAATTGACCTTAGTGTAAATAAACTTTATAATATTTAACTAAGAAAAAATATGGGAGGATTATTACTTATGGATAATCAAAAAGAAGCCATTCGTGATGCACGTAAGCTTGGAATTCCAAAGATGCTTTTACTTGGATTCCAGCATATGTTTGCCATGTTTGGTGCAACAATTCTTGTTCCGCTTCTCGTAAACGGATACTTCGAGGGTCAGGGACTCTCAATTCAGGTAACTCTTGTATGTGCCGGTCTTGGAACACTGTTCTTCCACTTATGCACAAAGCTTAAGGTACCTGCTTTCCTCGGTTCTTCATTTGCATTTCTTGGAGGTTTCTCCACAGTTGCAGACCTTAAAACAGGCATATTCAAGGACATGCCAATGGGCGAAAAGCTTCCATATGCATGTGGCGGTATTGTGGTTGCAGGACTTCTGTATCTTGTACTTGCACTGATCGTCAAGCTTGTCGGCGTGAAGCGTGTCATGAGATTCCTTCCACCAGTGGTTACCGGACCTATCATCATATGTATCGGTCTGAGCCTCGCACCATCAGCTATATCAAACGCATCCACTAACTGGCTGCTTGCATTTATCGCACTGGCTGTTGTCATTGTGTTCAACATCTGGGGCAAGGGCATGTTCAAGATCATACCTATCCTCATGGGTGTACTTATCTCATATGGCGTTGCACTCATACTTCACTTCTGTGGTATGACCAACCCTGATGGTTCAGCAATACTCAGTTTTTCTGGAGTTTCAGACGCACATTTTCTCGGTCTGCCACCTTTCCAGATCTGTAAATTTAACTTAACTGCCATACTTGTCATGGCTCCTATCGCCATCGCTTCCATGATGGAGCATATAGGTGATATATGTGCCATATCAGCAACTGTAGATCAGAATTTCCTTGAGGATCCAGGTCTCCACAGAACACTTATCGGTGATGGTCTGGCAACATCTCTCTCCGCACTCTTTGGCGGTCCTGCCAACACAACCTACGGAGAGAACACAGGAGTTCTCGAGCTCAGCCGCGTTCACGATCCAAGAGTTATACGACTGGCTGCCATTTTTGCAGTTATTCTCGGTTTCATACCTAAGGTTGCAGAAGTCATCCGCTCAATGCCTTTCGCCATCATTGGCGGCATAAGTTTCATCCTCTACGGAATGATCTCAGCCATAGGTGTAAGAAATGTGGTTGAGAACCACGTAGACTTCACGAAGTCAAGAAACCTGATCATCGCAGCCGTTATCATGGTATGTGGACTTGGTTTCAAAAATGGCCTTACATTCACGATCGGAGGCACAACTATCACTCTTACAGGACTTGCCCTCGCAGCTATATCCGGCATCCTGCTGAACGCTATACTGCCTGGTAACGACTATACATTTGGTGAGAACACCAAGGGTGATGTAAGCCGCGGACTTGGAATGAATCCACAGAACTCTGACATTGAGGCATAATAATTATCTGTATATTATTTATTAGGAGGTTACACAATATGACAGATTACACAGTTATGACACATCCACTTATTCAGCATAAGATTTCAAAGCTCAGAGATAAGAACACCGGAACTGCCGAATTCCGTGCACTTGTTGAAGAGATCGCCATGCTCATGGGATATGAGGCTCTGAAAGATCTTCCTACCGAGGATGTATGTATAGAGACTCCTATCGAGGAATGCATGACTCCGGTCATCGCAGGAAGAAATCTTGCGATCGTACCTATTCTCCGTGCAGGACTTGGAATGGTCAGTGGACTTCAGGCTCTGGTTCCTACAGCCAAGATTGGACACATCGGTCTGTACAGAGACGAGGAGACTCATGAACCTCACGAGTACTACTGCAAGCTCCCTGATCCTATCGATGAGAGACTTATAGTTGTCACGGATCCTATGCTTGCAACCGGAGGATCAGCTGTTGCTGCCGTTGATTTCATCAAGCAGCACGGCGGTAAGCATATCAAGTTCATGTCGATCATCGCTGCACCGCAGGGAATTGAGAGACTTCTCAAGGCTCATCCTGACATCCAGCTCTATGTTGGACATGTTGACCGCGAGCTGAACGAGAATGCTTACATCTGCCCAGGACTTGGCGATGCCGGCGACAGAATTTTCGGAACAAAGTAAGATCTTTCAGACATGATATTTATACCAGCAAAGACATGCCGCAGCCCAGCACATATACTGGGCTGCGGCATGTCTTCTCTTCCCAACATTTTCACACTTCTAACATTTTTATTAAGAATTCTTTTTCGATATCCATTTGCAGGCCTTTCATGTTATCATATAGAGACTGGAGGTCTTTTTTATGGAATCACAGAAGAGATATACGAAAAAACAGAGAACACTGGACATTATCGAGAGGCTGAAGAAGGAATATCCTGACACAGTATGCACCCTCGATACTTCACACGCATGGCAGCTTCTTGTCAGTGTCCGCCTGGCGGCGCAGTGCACTGATGCAAGGGTGAATGTGGTAGTCCAGGATTTATTTGCCAAATATCCGGGAGTAAAAGAACTGGCTGCTGCCGATGTCAGTGACATCGAGGCCATTGTGAGACCTTGCGGACTGGGGAAGAGCAAGGCCAGAGATATTAGTGCATGTATGAATATGCTTGTTGATTCCTATGATTGCCAGGTTCCTGACAGTCTAGATGAGCTGCTTAAGCTCCCCGGCGTAGGCCGCAAGAGCGCAAACCTCATCATGGGTGATATCTACGGCAAACCTGCCATTGTAACAGATACCCACTGTATACGCCTTGTCAACCGAATGGGACTGGTTGACGGGATAAAAGATCCGAAGAAGGTTGAGATGGAACTGTGGAAGCTTGTACCTCCAGATGAGAGCAATGACTTCTGTCACAGGCTGGTGGATCACGGCAGATCCGTGTGCACAGCCAGAACGAAGCCACATTGCGACGCATGTTGTCTAAGCGACATATGCAAAAAGATCATCTGATTTATCATACAAACGGAAAGGAGTTACTTATATGGAGTATATGGAGAATCTGACAGAATACGTGGAGAAGCAGGCTTCTCTCTGTCAGCAGCATGATGTGATAGACAAAGAGCTCTATGCCAGATACGGAGTAAAAAGAGGACTGCGTGATGAGAATGGACAGGGAGTTCTGACCGGTCTTACCAATATATCACAGATCATAGCATTTAAGGATGTGGATGGCCAGAAGGTTCCGTGTGACGGACAGTTATTGTACAGAGGCTATGATGTACAGGATCTCGTAAAAGGCGGCAAAGGAAAACGCCATATATTTGAGGAAGCTGCTTATCTTCTTCTCTTCGGAGAACTGCCTACCGAGGCTCAGCTCTCAGAATTCAGCAGTGTCATCGCCGAGTCCATGAACCTGCCGACCAACTTTACCCGTGATGTCATCATGAAAGCACCTAGTGTGGATATAATGAACTCCATGACAAGAAGTGTGCTGACTCTGGCTTCATACGATAATCAGGCTACCAACCTGGATATAGACAATGTTCTCAGACAGTGTATCGGTCTCATCGGAACATTTCCTATGATGGCTGTGTATGGTTATCACGCATACAACCATTATGAGAACGACGGAAGTATGTACATTCACAGACCTGACAAGGATGCTTCCGTGGCTGAAAACATCCTCAGGATGCTCAGGCCTGACATGAAGTATACCGAGCTTGAGGCAAGAGTTCTTGACATAGCACTTCTGCTTCACATGGAGCACGGCGGTGGTAACAATTCCACATTCACCACAAGAGTTGTAACGTCATCCGGCTCTGACACATACTCTGCCATTGCCGCCGCCCTTTCATCCCTCAAGGGAAGGAAGCATGGCGGAGCCAATCTGCAGGTTATGAACATGATGGATGATATAAAGGAGCACATAAAGGATTACCATGACGAAGAGGCCATAGAGGCATATCTGGATAAGCTGCTGAACAGGCAAGCCTACGACCACAAGGGACTCATCTATGGTATGGGCCATGCCGTTTACTCACTGTCAGACCCAAGAGAAAAAGTCTTCAAGTCATTTGTCGAACAGCTTGCCGCTGCCAAGGGCAGGGACGAGGATATGACTCTGTACAACAACATTGAGAAGATCGCGCCAAAGCTCATCGCCAAGGAACGCAAGATATACAAGGGTGTCAGCCCTAACGTAGACTTCTACAGCGGATTCGTGTATGAGATGCTCGGAATTCCTAGGGAGCTCTACACACCGCTCTTTGCGGTGGCACGTATAGTTGGATGGAGCGCTCACAGAATCGAGGAGCTTGTCACTACAGACAAGATCATCAGACCGGCATATAAGAGTCTGGTTAAGTATAGAGAATATGTAGACAGAGACGCCAGATAGTCAATGTGTTTTCAATAACCTTAAAGCCCTGTCAGACTTAACATTCATATGTATCCATAATATGAGACCCATATGAATGTTAAGTCTGACAGGGCTTTATGTTTTTCCTGTTTCTAGTTTGTATCCCCACTTCAATTCAGATCCCAATGAAAATATCCGGGATACATATCACAGACAATTATTTGATCTTCTCAATGAAATCGAGAAGATCATACTTGGATATAGCTCCGACACTCCTCGATGCCTCAACACCATTCTTGTACAGTATCAATGTCGGAACACTGAACACCTTATTGGCAGCCGCAAGTCCGGGATTCTCATCCACGTCCACACTGAAGAAGTCCACTTCACCATTCAGTTCATCTGCAACCGTGTGAAATACCGGTGCCATCATTTTGCACGGTCCGCACCATGTTGCTGAGAAATCCGCAACCGCCACACCGCATGCCTTTATATCTTCAAAATTATCGCCTTTTACCGTTTTTACCATACTGATCATCCTCCATTCTATTGTGATGAACACACGCATCATGCTGTGCTCCACACACATCTGTATATTTTCATTTCATAAACATTCCAGATAATATCTGCTAATATTCTGCCCTTATGTTCAGCTATCTACTCATGTTTTATACGTACATTTTGTCATATCCTGTCGGCCCGGTCAACAATTCTTACAGATTATTTTTATTATTTAAATTTAAAATCATTTTTTAACTACAAAACTGCCCTCCTCACTAATGTTCCGGAATCCCGGGTACTCATCCCAGTGAAGAGGGCAGCTTTATTTTATATTCTATATGATTCTACGCTTCGATCATCAATATAATTCTATGCTCCAATCATCAATCCAGCAGCTTCTTCATACTGTCAAGACTTATGAGAAGCGTCGATGAATTGTGAAGCAGTGCTGATGTGGTTGGCTGGATAACTCCCATCACGCCCAGGATGATAAGTCCTGTGTTGATGGTCACTATCTTGCGATAGTTCCTGTTGATCCTGCTCATCAGCTTATTGCTGAGCTCCTTAAGTGTTACGAGCTCGTACAGATTGTCTGCACTGACAGTTATATCTGCGATCTCTCTGGCAATCTCCGCGCCATCACTTACGGCAATTCCAGCATCGGATGCCGACAGTGCAGGTGAGTCATTGATTCCATCTCCCACCATGATGACCTTGCGGCCCGCAGCCTTCTCGGCCTCGACAAACTTTGCCTTGTCCTCAGGAAGGACCTCTGAGTAATACTCATCCACTCCTACCTGCTCTGCAATAGCCTTGGCCGTTCTGTCACTGTCTCCTGTCATCATGACAACCTTCTTGATTCCCAGCTTCTTGAGCCTTGAAACAACCTCGGCCGATTCCTGTCTCACCGGATCCTTGATGGATATGACTGCTGCCAGCCTGCCATCGATTCCCATGAACAGATGTGAATGAGTCTTGGACAACGACTCGTACAGCTCTATCTTATCCTCAGGTATCACACAGCCCTCATCCTCAAATACGAAATGATAGCTTCCTATGACAACCTTCTTGCCGTCTATGCTTGATGAGATACCGTGAGCCACAACATACTCAACCTTGGAGTGCATCTCCTCATGCTCCAGCCCCTTGGCTGCAGCTCCTGCCACAACCGCTCTTGCCATGGAATGAGGGAAATGCTCCTCCAGACACGCAGCTATCCTGAGCAGTTCATCAGGATCTCTTCCGTCAAATGATACGACGCGTACAAGCGTAGGTGATGCCTTTGTAAGTGTTCCTGTCTTGTCAAATACTATCGTGTCTGCATCAGCTACAGCCTCCAGGAATTTGCCGCCCTTGACTGTGAGGTGATGCTTATTTGCCTCCTGTATAGCAGACAATACCGCTATAGGCATGGACATCTTCAATGCACATGAATAGTCGACCATGAGTACCGCAAGTGTCTTGGTGATATTCCTTGTTAAAAGGTATGTGAGGATAGTTCCACCGAGAGTCCATGGCACAAGACCATCTGCAAGATGCTCTGCCTTGCTCTCAAGTCCTGACTTAAGCTTCTCAGACTCCTCTATCATCGCAACAACTTTATCATATCTGCTGGTCTTACCAGTCTTTACAACTCTGACTACCAGCTCACCTTCCTCAACAACTGTACCTGCATATACACTGTCTCCGTGTCCCTTGTGGACCGGTACTGACTCTCCGGTGAGGGATGCCTGATTGACCATGCCCTCGCCCTGATCCACAACACCATCAAATGGAATGACATTGCCCATATGAACCACTACCAGATCATCCTTTGCGATCTTCGCACTGTCCATAAGTACATCACAATCATCCACACGCACCCATACCTTATTGATATTGAGTGACATGCTTCTTGCCAGTCCATCCACCGACTTCTTATGTGTCCACTCCTCAAGGATCTCACCGATCTCCAGAAGGAACATGACTGATCCCGCTGTCGCGAAATCATTTGTCAGAATGGATGCTGTTATGGCTGTTGCATCGAGAACCGGCACCTCAAGCTTCCTGTTCGCAAGACACTTGAGCCCCTTGCCTATATACTTGAGAGCTTTGACGGATGTCAGACAATACCGAAGCGGCATTGGCATGATCCATTTCTTGGTCATGTACCAGGCGGTCTTCCAAAACAGCTTGTCCTCATACTGTCTGTTCATGACTCTGCCTGATGTCTCTGTGAGATCCGCCGGAACCTCCACCCTGTCATATCCAAACTGTCTCAGCGCATCTATCACCGCTGCACGGTCACCATCATATATGATGATCGCGTCACAGGTTCTGTCGTGCACCTTGACCTCTTCCACTGCCTCACAGTTCTCCAGATAATACTGAAGTATGTCGGCCTGTGCCATGGTCATGCGGCTCTGTGCCATGTGTATACGCAGACGATTCTTTGTTTCATTTAAAATAGAAAACTTCAAGATCTTCGCCTCTTTCTTATGTTTTGTCTTATACTGATTACTCTTCTACAGTCTCTGCTGCATCAGCGCTCTCAGCCTCTGTGCACTCAGTATCTTCAAAGTCAGCCTCTGCTGCCTTCTGTGCTCTTGCCTCGTTGATATCCTTTGCTCCTGCGTAGATATCACCACAGTTCTCCTGGATAGTATTTGCTGTCTTCATGACACAATCCTTTGCTCTAAGAACACCAGCTGTACAATGTGTATATACGTTCTTTGCATCCTTGCTTGAGAGAACCTTGATACCAGCTGTTCCAAATAATACTCCACCTGCAAATATTCCAAGCTTCTTCCAGTTTACCTTCTTTAATGCCTTCATCATGATTTTGTCCTCCTTGATTATATATTTATTCTGATTAATGATATGACCACTTATACGCATGATAGATTATATGACAGGCTTCGCCGTGATTCGATTTTTCTAATCACGGTTTGTTCAATCAAACTCTCCTTAACGTAAAAAATGCATTCTCGATCTTCGTACTGTAGAAAGAGTCTGCATCTGTTTCGTGGCTTTTTATTTGCTGTAAGTATAGCACTGTCCCCGGCGTTAGTCCAATATAACATTCGCAATTTAAATGACTTTTTTTCTCAATAAGTATCAACAAGCTATCTTACACTTGTGACATTTTGTAAGGTTGCTTTTTTTCCTTCTATATACTATCTTATTACTATTGGCAAAGTCATATATACAAAGGAGATTCCATGTATGGATAATTTCAATATCAAAAGTATTCTGGTAATATTATTTTTATTTTTCATAGGATGCATCATGGGCTGGTGCATTGAAGTCATATTCAGAAAGTTCTTCTCCAAGAGCAACCCAAGCCACAAATGGATCAACCCGGGATTCCTCATCGGACCTTACCTGCCTCTCTACGGTTCAGGCCTGGTGGTGCTGTATCTCCTGTCCCTGATCCATATAGATGCTGTTGACGCCCATCCTGTTTTGCAAAAGGTTCTGGTGGTACTGATCATGGCCATCGCCATGACCGTTGTGGAATACATTGCCGGACGTATATTTATAATAGGAATGAACATCAAGCTGTGGGACTACTCAGATGAGTGGGGCAATATACAGGGCATCATATGTCCGCTGTTCTCATTCTTCTGGGGTGTGATCGCGGCACTGTACTATTTCTTCCTCCATCCACACATACTGAACGCTGTGTACTGGCTGGCGGATCACCTGACATTCTCCTTCTTCATCGGTTTCTTCTACGGGGTATTCGTGATCGACTGCGTTGTATCATTCAACCTGATGAACAAGGTGAAGAAATTTGCGAAAGAGAATGATCTTATTGTCCGTGTTGAGGAACTCAAGTCCCGACTGGCTCTGGATCGTGAGAAGTTCAAGGAGAAGCCAAGCTTCCTTCTCTCTCTTCACGATACAGCATCGATCAAACGAGCATTTGAGAATAACCCTGAAAGCTTCTCCATAACAAAGAAGATCAAACTGAAGGCTGAGGAGCTTACAGAGAACGTAAAGGAAAAAAGCGCTGTGATAAGTGAAAATCTCAAGGAAAAGAGCGAGGTGATCACCGAGGGTATCAAGGCTGCCGGAACTGAGGCAAAGGCCCGCATAGGCGAGACCCTGAATCGAAATGATTCATCAGATGTGGCCGACACAGATCTGTTCGATAATTCCCACAGGGACATAACAGAACACAAGAATGAAAAATAATATCATTCTAAGCATATAACAAAAGCAAAAATACCATGTACAGGCGAAATGCTGTACATGGTATTTTTTTACGCGCTCTATTTACTTTTTATCTGTACTTGACACTAGCCTTCTTGTAAGTTCCTGCCGTCTTTCCTTTGTATGGTTTTACAAAGTATGTGTACTTTGTTCCTGACTTCACACGGCGGTCAAGATATGTTGTGGTCTTTGCTTTCACAACCTTCACACATTTGAATCTGCCGCTGCCTGTCTTTTTGTATATCTTATAGCCGGCGGCTCCCTTTGTCTTCCTCCAGGAGACTCTTACTCCCTGTGAGGTATTCTTTGCTCTTGCGGTCGTGCAGCCTATATAATACTGGCTCTTTGCCTTGGAGCCGCCCTTTGTATAGCTGTTGTATGCCGATACTCTGTATGTGTAGGTCTTTCCTCCTACAACAGATCTGTCTACCATTGATCTCACAGAGCTTCCCTTCACTGTCTTTATAAGTCTGTATGCACCCTTGCCTGTGCGTCTGTATACCTTATAACCGGTGGCTCTTGAATCGGTATTCCAGGTGAGGCTTATTCCCTTACCTGTATTCTTCGTTTTGACCGTCACCGTCGCAAGCTTCAATTTGTCAAGTGTGACATTCTTGGTATATCCGCAGTTGCTGCATTTGTACTTCTGCGATCCCTGGGATGTGAATGTCGGCTGTTTTGTAACCTCTCCCGCCTGCCATTTGTGGCTCATACATGCTCCGAGATAATAAGCGTCCTTTCTTGTACAGGATGGAGTGTCGGAAACCCAGATCACAACATCATTTCCGTAATATCCCATTCCATATATGTTTACACCTGATACATACTTCTGTCTTATGTCATATATAGCCCACGCCTTGCGCTCATTTACCTCAAGATCTATCCATGCAACATATCTCGATGTGCAGAAATAGAGCTTTTCCTGTGCAAGGAACAGTGTTCCATACTGTTTGTTAAGTGTCGTACCATCTGTATCCAGCCATTCATCCTGCCCGGTAAATATCGTTGTATTTACACCGTTGCTGAAGCTGTACTTGTTTATCTGATAGTATGATGACTGGCTGCCCTGCTTTATGCTGTACCAGTAGCCCTTTCTATAAAAGATGACCTTCTCAACGCCATTCCAGAACTGGCCTTTTTCATATCGCTTATCCGTGGCATTGCTGTATGTTCCCTTCCATACATTTCCCACCTTTGTGTCATATCTGCCAAGATAATAATCGCTGCTGGCGGCCTTAGTCTTACTGTTCAAGGTGTCAAAACTTACAAGGAAATAATCATGCATCGACCTTCCCGGTATATCACTTGCGGGATCATCCCAGGTTGCGTCAACGTGATACCACTTTCCACCTATATTTACAACATTCCACGCATGGTTTACATACTGGCTTGTGGCAACTCCACTCGGAACCCCGGCTTTCCTGAGGAAATACCACATGGTCTCCGCATATCCCTGACACACGCTGCTCCTCTTAACCAATACACCATACATATCATACATGTGGTCTCTTCCGGTTGTTGGATCAAATTCCTTAGCCCCGCTGGTGTCATATGCAACTGTGGATGTCAGGAACTCATGATATGCAAGCACGATCTCTGCCGGCTTCATGTTCTTTGTATTTATCTGCTTGTTCACTTCCGCTATGGCTGCATCCAACTGCTTCTTTTCGGTTCGGGCATTTGGCTTGTATGAGAACTTCAGATACACGACCTTTCCTGTGGTATGGTCATACAGATAACTGTATCTTGCCACATACACGACCTCGGGATGCGCATTCATTGCGGTTGTGACTACATTTGCAACATTTCGTGTTGTCAATCCCCAGCTCTTTACATTGAGTCTCGGTGAAAATTTCTCCACAGCGCCGACAATGGCACTCTCATATTTCTTTGAATTTGCCGCTGCCAGTGACGCTTCCGATGAATCCGATGCTTCATCTTCTATTATCTGTCCGCCAAATTGCAGGATACCTGAAGTATCGCCCTCCTGCTCAAGCAACTGACCATAGCTGCTCTGTGATGAGTCATACTGTTCCTGAGTATCTTCCGCAAATGCTGGTATTTTTCCGCCGTACAGCACACACGCAGCGATGACGCCCACCACAAATATCATCCTGATACGCCGCACAGCTTCTGTGAGTCTTACATTTTCATATTTCATTCTTTTTCTCCCTTATAATTACGCAGTAAGCATCTACCTTTTTATTCTCTTCTGCGGTGACGCTGCACTGTATGTCTTATTATTCACTGCCTTCACAATGTAATAATAAGTCTGACCTTTCTTTGCCGTTTTGTCTGTCCAACTGAGAGTTTTCGCTGTTACAGTCTTGACTGCCCTGTATTTGCCTGTTGGTGTCTTTCTATACACAATGTATTTTTTTGCACCGGCAGACTTTTTCCAGGAAAGTTTCACTCCCTGTGCTGACTTCCTGACCGTGACAACCGGAGCCTTGATGTAGAGAATACTTGCCTCTGTATATCCACTGAGTACATTTCCATTATATGCCTTTACACAGTAGTAATACCTGTTTCCTGACTTGACTGTCTTGTCTACATAGCTTGTCGTTCCCGACTTGACTGTATTTATACATACATATCTTCCCTTGGCGGTTCTCCTGTATATCTTGTAGCCTGACGCCCCGGCAGATCTGTTCCAGGTAAGTTTTACCGCTGAGGTCTGCTGTGCGGCCTTTACTGTTACCTTTGTGAGCTTCAGCTTTGCAATTGTGACCTGCTTTGCTGCGCCACATGTCTTGCACGTATATTTCCTGACTCCTGTAGCTGTATATGTAGCTTTCTTAGTAACCGTTCCATTATCCCATGCATGGGTCGTACATACAAGCTTGGCTATAGTCTCGGTCTTTGTCTCGCCACAGTTTGTACAGGTGTACTTTCTTGTTCCCTCTGTCTTGTATGTTGGCTGTTTTGTCACTACTCCGGCATCCCATGCATGCTTTGTACATACCAGCTTGGCTATCGTTTCGGTCTTGGTTGTTCCGCAATTCTTACACGTATACTTCTTGGTTCCCTCTGTCTTGTATGTCGGCGCTGTCACAACCTTGCCGCTATCCCACACGTGGCTCGTACATACAAGTTTGGCTATCGTTTCGATCTTGGTCTCACCGCAGTTTGTACAGGTGTACTTCTTGGTTCCTGTACTCGTGTAGGTCGGCTCCTTTGTCACCACTCCAGCATCCCACTTGTGGCTTATGCACATCTCGAATGTATACTCGGCATACTCCTTGTTATACTTGCTTGAATTGCTTGAATCCTTAGTTTTCTTTATATTAGGAGAATCTGTAATAAAATACACCAGCTTACCATACTGTTCTCCAAACGCATATAAATTATTTCCTGTTGAACTATTATACTGTGTTCGTATATTTATAAGCTCTGTAGGAGTTACATTTGTCGATGTAACATCTATCTTGTTCAAGCTATCCGGAGTCGTAAAATATAAATTATCACCTCGGAGATATATTGAACTGTAAACACCGGGATAATACCCACCACTCGGAGTTGTCCATTTTGCAGTGCCCGAATACAAAACCTTGTTTATGTTAGTCGAATACTGGTACTTATTTATGTTAAATGATGTTTTCGAACTGCCCTCACTTATGCTGTACCAATAACCGTCTTTATAAAAAATAACTTTCGCAATACCATTCCAGAACTTACCACTCTCATAAGTAGTGTCCACCGCTGTCGTATATGTATCTCCCCACTGTGCGCTGACAACCATATCCGTTCTGTCCTTAGTGTGGTTGGTTAGCGTATTCTTATTCATTGTATCAAAGCTGACAAGGAAATAATCATGATATGATCTTCCAGGCATATCCCACACCGGATCGTCCCAGGTTGCATCTATGTGATACCATTTTCCATGTATCTTAACTATGTTCCACGCGTGATTGATATTTTCACTTGATGCGACTGCACATGAAAGGCCAGCCTCTCTTAGCAGATAAAACATAGTCTCAGCATATCCCTGACACACACAACTATGTTTAACCAAAGCTCCATACATATCATACCCGTGATTTGCAGCGATTGTTCCATTGAAATAATCCTCATATGCATATGCAACTGTGGATGTAAGGTACTCATGATATGCAAGTACTATCTCTTCATCGGTCATTCCACTGATATCTATCTTGCTCTTGACTTCCTGAAGTGCAGCATCAAGCTCCTGCTGCTCCTCCTTTGCATTTGTCAAATACGCAAATTCTATTTGGGTGATCGTGGAGCCAGAAGTCCAATATCTATAGCCTCCCGACAGACTGATAAACTCAGGATGAGAATTAATAATAGATCTTACTGCCCCGTTATCAATATCATCGCTCGTAAGACCAAGTCCCGATACATCTATATTCGTCTGCCACGCCTTGATTCCTTCAACAATAAGTTTCTCAAGTGCTGTTGCATCATACGTAGATGCCAGTGCAGCCACACCATGCTGCTGCTCGACGACAACGCCAAGTCCGCCTTTCTGCAAAGTGTCGTCCAGATCATCATATCCTATCGTAACCTGACTCTCATCTGAACTTACCCGAGTCTGATCAGATGCATATGCTTCCACTTTGCCGCCTGTCAATAGCACAACAGCCGCCGAAAATGCCAGGGCACCGATACAGATTTTTCTGCTCAGCCCCCTTAACCACTCAGACCTTATACTGCCTGCCACCGCTCTATATGATTCCCTCTTTTTTATCATAAAACTCCTCCTTAAACGATACGTTCCAACCTTATATTTCCGTTCATCCCTCAATACTTTTATTATATAGTTTTTTGACACTGTTCGATAGCTTTTTACCTCACTTTTGTACATCTTGTAGAAATTGACAAATTGCGCAACTTTGAGCAATTCATGATATCTTAATCACAAGCAATTATATCTCTTATTTCAAGCCGTTTTTCTTAATTATATACAATATTGTCCTGATGAATGGCAGTGTATATATTTTGTGTGTTTTGCACAAATTAAAATGTATTATCAAATTACAATTGAATTATTTGTCTATTTGTGCTACCTTTAAATAGTAAGTTGTGCAACCGCTTGCGCATATATTTTAACTTAGAACAGTTAATATAGAGTACATTACCTTTTATTTACAGGAGGATGACAGATAGATGAACAAAAACAAGCTTTTCCCACAGATAAATGGAATACTACACGGCGGTGATTACAATGCTGAACAATGGCTGGACCGCCCTGATATCCTGGCTAAGGATATCGAGCTGATGAAGGAGGCAGGAATGACTTCCGCTACTCTTGGTGTATTTTCATGGTCAGCATATGAGCCTGTTGAGGGCGAATACCATTTTGACTGGCTGAAGGATGTTATGGACAACCTGTATAATGCAGGCATTTACACCGTTCTTGCCACGCCATCGGGCGGCAAACCGGCATGGATGGCACAGAAGTATCCTGAGATCAGGCGTGTGGATTCATATGACGTCAGGGAACATCAGGGCGTCCGTGAGAACCACTGCATGAGCTCACCTGTATACAGAGAAAAAGTTGCCAATATCATCCGTCAGCTCCACGCCCATGTGGGAAACCATCCGGGACTCATCATGTGGCATGTGTCAAATGAGCTTGGTGGCGAGTGCTACTGCCGTCTCTGTGTGAAAAGATTTCAGAATTACCTCGCAGAGAAGTTCGACCACGACATAAACAAGCTGAACAAAGCATGGTGGACCACCTTCTGGAGTCACTCATACAACAGCTTCTCACAGATTGAGCCGCCATACAAAAATGGTGATTTCAGTATCATGGGGCTGAACCTCGAATGGAAGAGATTTACCACATGGAACATGAACGATTACATGAAATCAGAGATAAAGCTCCTCCGTGAACTCACCCCTGAAATACCTATAACAACCAACTTTATGCAGCTCTACGATGGTCTTGACTACAGACCAATGGCAAAGGAACTTGATGTGATCTCATGGGATTCATACCCTAGATTCCACAACGACTATGAAAGCCTTGCGGATGTCATGGGGCAGAACACATTTGACCACGCAGTCATGAGATCCATGAAGAAGGACAAACCTTTCATGCTTATGGAGAGTGCTCCGGGGCTTGTAAATTGGCATCCATATAACAAACTCAAAAGACCGGGCATCCACAAGCTGTTCTCATACAACGCTATAGCCTGCGGTTCTGACACTGTTCAGTACTTCCAGTGGCGAAAGGGCAGGGGCTCATTTGAACAGTATCACGGTGCCGTCGTTGACCATCTCGGAACAAATGACACCAGAATATTCAAGGAGGTTGCCACCCTCGGCGCAGAGCTTGATGGGCTCTCCGAGATAACCGGAACGCTCATCAGATCAAAAGCGGCACTTCTGTTCGACTGGGACAACATGTGGGCTATAGATGATGTAAAGGCTCTTGGACAGGAGTCCAAGAAATATCCCGAGACATGCATGTCCGTATACAAGGAACTGACAAAACGTGGCATCGATGTGGATGTGATCGCATCGGATGAACCGCTTGACGATTACGATGTAGTTGTCGCACCTATGCTCTACATGCTGAGAGATGGCGCAGCCGAGTCTCTTGCCGCATTTGTAAAGAGGGGCGGACAGCTTCTATCCACTTACTTTACGGGCTATGTAGACAAGGATCAGCTCTGTATACTCGGTGGATTCCCGGGAAATGGACTTGCAGATGTATTTGGAATCATCAGTGAAGAGATAGACACCCTGTATCCATCTGACAGAAACAGCGTGAGCTTCACAGATGGCAGTTCATGCGAACTCCGTGACTATGCTGAGATCCTGAGAGTCGGAACGGCGGATGTACTTGGAACCTACGATTCTGATTTCTACGCCGGAAATGCAGCAGTGACAGTGAACAGCTACGGCGAGGGCAAGGCCTACTACGTGGCTGCAAGAATAGATTACAGTAAACTCGGTGAGATCATGGAGCAGATGATGGTGAACGCCGGTATCGCCATAAAAGATCTCCCTGACGGAGTTCAGTATCACTGCAGATATGCAGATGACGGAACTGCATATGGATTTTACCTGAACAACACCAACGAACCTCAGACAATATCTGAAGTTCACGGAACCGACATTCAGACGAAGAATATATTTGATGGCAAAATGGAATTGGCTCCGTTTGGAGTATCCATCATCAAGGAAAATAATTAAATCTGATAATAACTTTTTCCTTCCTTAAACCTTTTTGAAAAAGGCGGTGACACTTCTGTTGTGTATCACCGCCTTATGTGTTCTATTTCCAGCATGGACTCTCAGTCATATATGCATTTTTAGTTCTTTTCAACCTGCTCCAGCTTATCCTCTATCGCCTTGATAACGATCTTGAGGGCTTTTATTCTGGCATACTTCTTGTCATTTGACTCCAATATGTGCCATGGCGCAAAGCTGGTGTTGGTCTTTTCCAGCATCTCATCCACCGCAGTCTCATAGTCATCCCATTTGTCACGGTTGCGCCAGTCCTCATCTGTGATCTTCCAGCGTTTCTCAGGTGTGTTCTGTCTGAGTGTGAATCTCTCAAGCTGTGTATCCTTGTCGATCTGAACCCAGAATTTGATGACGATCGCACCCCAGTCGTGGAGTTCCTTCTCGAATTCATTTATCTCGTTGTACGCTCTCTGCCAGTCATTTTCCGAACAGAAGCCCTCAAGTCTCTCAACCATGACTCTGCCATACCATGTTCTGTCAAATATCGCCACATGTCCTGACTTAGGAAGTCTTGTCCAGAATCGCCACAGAAAATGCCTTGCTTTCTCATGCGGCTCAGGACTTGCTATAGGATTTACCACATAACCTCTCGCATCAAGTGCCTCCGCTATCCTCTTGATATTTCCACCTTTGCCTGCCGCATCCCAACCTTCGTAGCCTATGATAACAGGTATCCTCTTCTGGTAAAGCTCATTGTGCAGTCTGCCGAGTTTCTTCTGCAGCTTGTCAAGTTCCTCCTTGTACTCCTCATCCGTCAGTTTCTTGTCGAGAGACACCTCGGAAAGTTTCGGGATCTTCTTGAGCGCAAATGTATTCTGCAGTATAGGTACAGCATGCCCCTGATTGAGCAGCGCAGTATCTATTCCCTGATTGATGATATCGAGTATCTGAAGTTCTGCCCATTTTCTCTCCTTTGCATCTATCATGTACCACGGTGCATTTGACAGATTGGTGTCATACATAAAGCTGTCAAATGCCTCAAGATACTCGTCATACTTTTTGTTCTGCTTCAGATCATGCTTAGACACTCTCCAGCTTGTAGTATCATCTTCAAGAAGTGTTTCAAGCCTCTTCTTCTGCTCATGCTTGTCTATCTGGAAGAAAAATTTCATGACCAGATATCCGTTGTCCGCCAGAGTCCTCTCAAATCTCTTGGTGCTGTCAACTCTCTTCCGGTATTCCTTGTCTGACAATTCTCCAGACATCTTGCCACCTACTATGTCCCTCATCCATCCACCATCCAGAAATACAAACTCCCCCTGTTCCGGTATTCTCGTAAAATACTTGTACAGGAATGGTCTGCGTTTTTCCTCATCTGTGGAATACTTCACTGACTCAACGTTGAAAAATCTCGGATCCATATTCTTTATGATCCTTCCCACAAGACTTCCCTTACCTGCGGCTCCCCAGCCCTCAAATATGACAAATACAGGTATCTTACCTTCCTTTACCTTGATCTGATTGCGTGTCAGATTCTCTCTGGCAATCTTTAACCGAGTGTCTATCTCCTCATCCGATGGACGCTCCGGCCTGTTCCAATCCTTTAACATGTAACCCACTCCTTTCACGTTGTCTTTTCGTTTGTTTTTATGAATAATATACCCCATTTTCTGAAAACAAATGCCGCTTCGCGTCGCGCATTTTTCTTCTTGCGATATCATTATACTACTTTCTTTTGAGTTGATACATCTGAAAAAACATTAAGATGTGTAAGGGAAAGCATATTGCAGAGTTAGAACTCATATGCTATAATGTCAGCAACAATGAAACAAGAAATTCTGACATATGCTTTCCCAAAAGCATAACGAAAACCCCAGTAGTTGGCGCTACTGGGGTTTTCTCCGTCTTTTAAAGGCGACGTACTCCTTGGGCTGATTACCACTTACTTATCTCCGTCCAGCCACTTGCAAATATAGTAGGCTACTATACTTGCCACGACGGAAATTAAAAATGAAACAAGAAGTTCTGTCACTGCGCTCCCCCCTTTCCTAGCCTGTCTAGGGGTGGCAACATCTGTATTGTGACATATTATCTTTTTCTTTTCAATGGGTTTACATAACTGTACAAAATGTATAGTTTTATACATTACTACATATAAAATCCCCGGCAGCATACTGACATGTGTCCTGGATTTCAGGTACATATCAAAGGCCACCGGGGCTTAATTATCACTATAATTCTCTATATTATGACAGCTCCAGATCAGGCTTGCCATACTCAGCAAGCTTCACATCATATGCCTTGCGCATAGCTGCCTCAAATGGTATCTCTTTCATAGGAGCATCCAGTTTTTCCAACAGATAATGTACAAAATCAGGATTCTGAATGAGCAGTGGTCCATGAATGTATGTCGCAATTACTCTGTTCTTGCAGATTCCCTCATTCATGGTATCAGGATTGCTGCCCTGTCCGATCTCCACCTTGCAGAATGTCATATCATCAGGTATTCCGTAAGTGTGGGCAAATCGGCTTGTGTATCCGATGAGTGTCATATCGTTGAACTTCGCCTTGATGAGCGTGTTGAAACGATTCGGAGTCTGGCGGACTGAGTACATGCCCGGAACAACGCCAAGTCCTGTAACTCTGGTTCCATCCTCTCTCTTGATATAATCACCAAGGAGTTCCATGGAATTGCCAACCAGAAGGAAAAGCGCCTTTCCATCCTTCATGCATGCTGCGATCTCGTCCTTGTACTGCATCAGTCTTTCAAGCACGAGCTCCTGGCTCTTCTCGCTCATGGAACACATATACACCATGTCTATATTCTCTTTGAGGAAGAGTGGCTTCTCATTAAGTCCTGTTGCCACAAATTCCGCATCCGGCAGACATTTCTGCAGGTACATTGTATTTCCTTTGTCACCGTAGAGTGTACATATTTCCGGATATAAAATCTCAATCTTCATTATTTGTCACCCTCCAGTCTCTTGATTATCTTCTTCTTCATCTCACATGACATTCCGTAATTCTCACAGTCGTACAGGATATATATTCTGTCAACACCATCTATAGTCACATCGTCTGCCGCAGCGACCTCGCTGAGATTTGTGAGTATCTTCTCCTCAGGGATACCAGCCAGTAAGCATCTCACCTTGTGGTCGTAGCATCTAGGTCCTGTGCAGATGACCTGTACAACATCATCCCTGTTGAACTGCTCATACTCCAGATCGTATATCCAGCCTGAGAACTCTATACTCTTCTGTCTGTCCTCAAGATCGTCCATCGCAAGGAGGATAGCCTTCTTGCCCTCCTCATTTGCCACATACTCAAATGTTCTGGATGAAGAAACCGCACTCTGTCCCTTTGAGAGCGCCTGGATTACTGTAACACCATTCACTGTGGTCTCGTTGTGGCGGGAATCCGGTATATGGATCTGACCCATGAGTTCCTTGATTCTCTCAGCCGAGAGACCGATCTCGCGCAGTGCCGAGATAACTGTAACTTCATTATATATATTGAAGAGAGCTGTATGGATCAGCGGATAAACTGTCTTCTTGTCTCCCTCCTGTATAGTAATTGTCATCTTCTCTCTGTCTATGTCAGTTGCAAGATACTTCTTGTCCGGGGAGTGAAGTCCACACTTTGGACATACCACATCACCGATGTGATGATATCTGAGGTAATTGTACTTCAGCTTCTCGCCGCAGTTAGGGCAGATCTGGTAATCCGCGATAAGGTTGTATGGCTCGGTCTTGTCATCAGGCTGCTTGCCGATTCCATAGAACACTCTGTAGCTGTCTTTCTTCAACATGCTTGAGCAAAGCTCGTCCGCATTCAGGATAACCTTTGCAGAATCAGGGCAGTAGGTATCTATGACACTGAAAATATAGTCAGGGTGAGCATTTCTCTTGAGTGAATCTCTGAAAAGTCCTGTCACAACAAGATAATCCGGCTTCACATATGGAAGTATCAGCCTTGAAGCACGCTCGTCCACCTCAAATACAGTGGCATCCACTCTGACCTTTCCCGTAAATGTAAGGCTGTTGATGACATTTGTCGTACAGCCAGGGACGATATTGGAACCTGTTCTGTTGCTGACAACTCTTCTTCCATCCTTCTCCAGAACATCAGTTATCAGGTTACTACAGGTGGTCTTACCATTTGTTCCTGTGACACATATCGTAAGCGGTGCCTTGGGCGCCTGTGCCAGGAAATCCGGACATATCTTCAGGGCGATAACTCCAGGTGTATGCGTACCGTTCCTACCCAGGAGCTGGATGAGTCCCTTGCTCAGTTTGGCGGCTGCGAGAGCCACATGAAATCTAAAAGATGACATAGCTATTCATTCTCCTTATATATACAAATAAAACTCATGTAATTCTACAACCTTTGACAGATGTTGTCAATTATACCAGCACATAACAAGACTATGATTTCGCCTCTTTCCAGTGTTTCCTGTAATTTATCCTGCGATATGAATTCGGAGTCGCTCCATATTTTGTCTTGAAGCATTTTGCAAAATAGCTTCCGCTGGCAAATGCCAGATACTGCGATATCTCCGTACAGGAAAAATCTGAATACAGAAGCATATTTCTGGCAGTCTGAAGCTTCTTCTCCATGATGTAATCTGAGATTGTCTGACCGACCTCCTTATGAAATAGTTTGCTCAGATAAGAGCGTTCCACTCCCACAAATTCTGCCACTTCCCGCGCATCTATCCGCTCATGCAAATGGTCATATACATAATCCATAGCCTTGACACAGTGTGGCGATATGACTGTTTTCTTCTTCACCCGGCGCATCCTTTTGGCATAATCCATGATTATCTGATTATGTATCTCTATGACCTGCTGCGTGGTCTGTGCTTTGTCCAGCTTATTAATATAGAAGTCACTGAGATTGTAGCTTTCCATCTCCTCCATGCCCTCTTCTATGCAAAATCTGGATATCATCGCCACAAGCACGATCTCGTGATATCTTCTGTTTCGGACTTTATCCTCCGACAATATTCCCCTGGCTGCCAGAACCTCGGCATCCTCCTCTCCTGCGAGGAGCATACCCGACAGTGCCTTCACATTGCCACTGCTGACAAGCTGATAGAAGTCAAGTTCACTGTCGTATGTCGGGTGCGCCAGTCCGTATTCTCTCTGTACAAACTGCTGTTTTACGATCTCGTTCGATATATTCATGGTCCATCCTCCTTTCTATTATATTACTATAGCATAATTATTATATTAATGACACATTTGTTATATTTGCATAAAGCTGCAAATGCTACTATAAAGTCACAGAAAACGAAACTGATAAGCACTCCCGAACGGCAAATGAGTGCAATATATATTTTATTATTTCACAGGAGGTTAAAGATTATGAGAACTTTAGACGGATTCAAAAAAGGCGTAAATTTAGGTGGATGGCTTTCACAGGGACCACTTGACAAGGAGCATCTCGACACATTTATCACAGAAAAAGATATTGCAAGAATAGCATCATGGGGACTTGACCACGTTCGTCTTCCTATCGATTACGATAATTTTGAAAACGAGGACGGAAGTGATAAGGAATACGGCTACGCTTACATCGATTCATGCATTGAGTGGTGCCGGAAGTACAAACTCAACATGGTCCTTGACCTGCACAAGACATATGGATATATATTTGACGACGAGGCTCATCTTCTTGAATTCTTCCATGAGAAACCTCTTCAGGAAAGATTCTATGGAATATGGAGAAAGCTCATAGACAGATATGCAAAGGATGCAGACATAATGATGTTCGAGCCGTTGAACGAGGTCGTAAGTCCAACCGTTGTAAACGAGTGGAATGAGATATCAAGCAAATGTATCGAGATCATCCGTGCGAAAGCACCTACTGCCAAGATCCTGCTCGGTGGGGTTGGCTACAATGCTGTTACATCTATAAAGCTTCTCCCTCATCACAACGATGAGAACATAGTTTACAATTTCCACTGTTACGAGCCAATGGTATTTACCCACCAGTCTGCTTACTGGGTAACAGGTATGCCTTCAGATTTTCATATCGAATATCCGGGGGATTTCAATGACTACATGGAGAAATCCCGCCAGATCGAAGGGTGTATGCATGGGGCCATCACCGAGAGTAGCCTTGGACTTAATTCCATCGGACCTGATTTGTTCGAAAAAATGTTTCTCGACGGCATCAAGGCTGTTGAAGAAAGAGACGGATTTATGTACTGCGGCGAATATGGTGTTATAGATCAGGCACCACTTGACGGAACTCTGAACTGGTACAAAGATATCCATTCTGTATTTGAAAAGTACGGAATAGGCCGCGCCGCATGGAACTACAAAGAAAAAGACTATGGTCTTGAAGGCGAACACTACGCTCCTATCATCGATGAGCTTGTCAAATATATGTAACGTGATTTAATTTACGATAAAACCTTCCATTTTTATAAACGGAGCCGGTTCTCACTCATAGAGAACCGGCTTTTTGTTAATTTTATCCACGATGTACCGCACCCGCCCTTGTGAGGAGCACCACGGTCTCTACCCCGCGGGTGAGCGGGAACATGTCCACAGGGGTCATCTTGATTACCTGATAGCCGTGCTTTGTCATATATTTCAGATCCCGGGCAAGACTCTCCGGGCCGCAGGATATATACACAACCCTTTTAGGTCCAAGTGTGATGACCGATGACATGAACTCCTCTGTACTTCCAGATCTCGGAGGATCCATGAATACCACATCTATGCTGTCACCCTCCTCAGCGACATCGACCATAAATCTACCGGCGTCGTTGCTGTAAATATCAACATTCTGTATCTTGTTCATCTTCACATTCACCCGGGCATCGTGCACAGCGGCTTCATTCAACTCCACGCCTATGACCTTCTTTGCACGGTCGCTTGCAGCTATGCCTATGGTTCCTATACCGCAGTAGGCATCGATCACGGTCTCCTTCTTCTTGAGATCCGCGTACTTGATGGCTTTGCCATAGAGGATCTCCGTCTGCTCCGGATTCACCTGATAGAAACTGCCCGGTGATATACGGAAACGCTTTCCGCACAGAATATCCTCTATATGCCCCTTGCCGTAAATGACCTGGTTCCTGTCTCCAATGACCATGCTCGTGTCCTTCATGTTGATATTCTGGACAACCGTTGTGATCTCCGGATGAGCTGTCACAAGTGCATTTGCAAGGTTCTTCTTGGACGGAAATACCGGCGATGCGGTGACTATGATCACCATGATCTGTCCGGTCTTTCTTCCGACTCTTATCTGCAAATGCCTGATAAGTCCGGTTCCTGTATCCTCATTGTATATCTGGAGCTTGAACGACTTTATCAGTCCGGCAAATGTTCTGATGATGGCCGCAGCCTTCTCATCCTCCACATAACAGTTCTCGACTGGAAGTATATTGTGTGTTCCCTCCTCGTACACTCCTGAGATTATCTCCCCACTCTTCATTCTCCTGAATGCTGCAGTGACCTTATTCCTGTAGTGATACGGATTCTCCATACCTATTATCTTGTCCACGGGGCCAAATCCGCTGAGCAGGTCATCTATATACTTCTGTTTCTCGGCAAGCTGCTGCTCATATGGCATGTCCACATACTGACAGCCACCACACAGGTGGGATATAGGACATTTGCTGTTCAGGTTGGGCTTATACTGTGATGAGTGTGCCTGTCGCGGTTTTCCCTGTACATTTTTACCTTTACTTCCTGTTTTTATTTGTTTCTCTCCACCTGTTACATCGTACTTTCTTCTAGAGACTTGAGACTTATTTGCATTTGGGTTTGCAGGATTTTTATATGTTGTCTTTTTTGTTCCAGCGTTATCCTCCCTATTGTTCGCCACTCCACTTTTCCCAGATCTGCTATGTGACTGTCTTTTTCTATTGTTTACGCTGTCTCTCATTTTGTTATTTTCTTCTCTGCGAGGCTTGCCCCCGATTCTCCGCTCTGCCATCATTTTACCTCTTTAATCAATCTGCGTTTATATGCCACTCTATCACTCCTATTCTCCGGTGAGCGTCACCTTGATCATATCATGGTGAACCGCCTCAAGAAACTTTCCAAATATATCCTCCGTCCTGATCTTCAAGCTCGACGTGCACACACACGGATGGCATCCAAGGTATTCGCCCTTCATAACATCCTCATCAACAAGCAGCTGCACATGATTCTCATGGTCATTCATGAGTCCCATGACGCTGACCGCCCCCGGCCTGATATCCAGATACTTCTCCATATCCTCCGGCGATGCAAATGAAAGTCTAGCACTGCCTATCTGCGATGTGATCTCCTTTGTCTTGAATGGCTTGTCGCCCGGCATCATGAGCAGATAAAACTGCGTCTTCTGTCTGTTGCACAGGAACAGATTCTTGCAAATAGTCGACCCAAGAACTGCATCTATCTCATAGCACGCTTCCATCGTATCCGCTGAATCATGATCTGTGCGCCAATACTCTATGCCGTGATCATCAAGGAAATCATAAACTCTGATCTCCCTCTCAAGTCGTCCTTCATTTGTCTCTGGTCTGCCTTTGTATAATTCCATTTGTGTGCCTCCGTTGGTAGTTTATATATTTGTATTCTCTATTCATTATCATGCCAAAGAACTATTTTTCTCTCATACATTTACGCGTAAATCATATCACGTTTTCCGTGGCGTTGCTATATAAAACAAGCAATATAAAATCATGCCTTCGAGAGTGTAAACACATACCGACAATACCCTGTCAGAATAAAAAGGAACAATCTGACAACATCAAATGCACCTGTGTTCAGCTGATGCACTCAATAATATCCCATTGTTCCCATTTTGATAATATTATCTACAACCTATCGCCTTGTCTGAGATACTCAAGAAATCCCTCGCACCCCTGACACACATCCCTGTATGTCTCATCAAATCGTCCTGTATACCACGGATCTGCTATAGATTGTCCATGCCTTCCCGCATAATCGAGCAGCAAATGTATCTTGTCCTGGTAGTCCGGACCGGTTATGCGCATTGTGTTCCTCACATTTGCTGTATCTGCGCAGAGCAGGTAATCATAATATTCATAATCCCGCCTTGTAACCTGTCTTGCCCGCTTGCCACTAAAATCTGTATAAGCCGTCTTACCTATGCCATGCTCCCTCAGCACTTCCTGCGCCGGCGGATATATCGGATTGCCTTTTCCGCCCCAGATCTCCTCAGTGCTGGTGGCCGCAGAGGCTATCTCAAATTTATCTGCTATGCCGAGCTTTTCTACCATGTCCTTGAGGACGAACTCGGAGATGGGGGAACGGCATATATTGCCATGGCAGATGAATAGTACTTTTATCATAGTAATTGTTTACTCCTTTTTGCCCGGAAATACCCAGTTTTGCAAGGGTTTCCGGGGTTATTGTGATATGCTCTGAAATTACAGATTGTGGCAAATTAAAGCAAGATTGAGCAAGTTGTTACTACCTGTTAGTAGTAAAATTGGTAGTAAAAGGGAAAGGTTTACTACTAAGGATTTTGTCATTTACTCCCATGGATAGATTCTTTCAATTCTTTTAGAATGGCAAATCGGACACATATCAATTTTTTCATTTTGAAATGCATCATAATCCCTATTCAAGCAATCATTACAATAGATATACCCATTCATTGATATATAGTTTCTTTTTTCGTATATATATCTTCTAATTGCCATTTCTGTAGGATTGCGACTTCCTAAAATAAAATCAGGAGTCAAAAAAATCGATGTTTTAACCTTCAAAAAAACATCGTCTATTTCAAGTTCCGTATATCTGTAGTCATCATATAAGAACAACACATACCGACGTTCTCTTTCCTTTTGCCATTTTTTGTCTTTTACTGACAATACCCAGTATTGCATAATATCTTGTAAAAAATCTCTCTTTGAACAATCATCTATATTAAATTTATCTATAATTTCCATCATGAATTTTAATTCATTTATTGCCTCATCTCTATCATAAATCACATCAAAAGCCAATACTTGAGAGATAAAAGGCCATACTGTTTTTTCTGGCAAATCTACATCTTCCGCAATATCACTTCTTTTTACCATATCATGCTCGCCAATTGGTGCAATTAATTCAGCGATATGATCATCCTTGAAACCATATATACACTCTCCATATTCATTTTGCATTTTATTATTGTTTATATCTTTACTAAACGATGAAACATAATATGTCCTTGTTTCAGTAAAATCTATATCATGAACCCACGAAAAAGGAATCCACTTATTATCTTGAAATATTTCTGGAATAACTTTTTCTTCTCTTTTATCATTTAACAACGATGTCTTCTTCATCCATATTTGATGATTTTTAATTCCAGCCTTGGCTACTTCTGCTGAAACATATTTACAAATATAATCTTCATTATATCCATTACGTGACTTTAAAATAAAATTGCTTATTTGGGTCATCAAAATACCCTTCAATGGTCTTTCTCCCGGATTTTTCTTCAATTTTGCTATTAATGATATTTCTAGTTCAAATAACGCTCGCAGTTCTTCTCTATCAAATTCCCATATTGCATTTTTCTTATTTCCATGCATATAGCTTAAATCATTCAGCATTTGCATATAAGCTGTACAAAGTGTCTCTAACATCTCCTGTGAACTATCTCGCCTTAACAAATCGTTTATTAAATCTATTATTTTTTCAGCAAACGGCTTATCCTTGTCTAAATTAAATTGTTGATACGCATAATGATATAGTTTTAATGGTAATAGTAAAATTTCATCATACTCTGGAATATTTATACTTATATTTTGATGCGTAATTTGACTCATCCAAGAGTTCATTTTTTGCATTCTTGTAGTGTCTGCAATTATTTCATACAAAAAAGTCTTTAAAGAATTTATATTATACGCTGCCCCCATCATATAAAGCAAATTTATCATTTCTACTTCATACTGTGTTATTCTAATCATTCCTCTATAAGAACGCTGATTCAAATCATGTTCATTAATCAGTGCCAACATTACTTCTCTGGTTTTATACGAAGGTTCATCCCTAAATTTTTCTACTGCTTTAAAAACAGCCTCTAACTTAGCTTCTTTATCATTCACCGGCCAATCCTCAGGTTTAGCTTCACTCTCTAAAAAAGATACCATCTACACTTCCTCCAATCATATATAGATTATATCGTCATTTTCACTTCTTTTCCACAGAAAAAACGCCCCAGCCTAAGCCAGAGCGTCATCTCTTTTCCATATTAAACTACCTTGAACATTTTCTGCAACATAGGCTTTTCTTTCTTCTGCTCAACCTCTGCCTGCGCCTTCCTAAACTCTTCCATTCGCTTCAATTCTTCCTCAGCATCATCGAATCCGATATGCGTGTACACATTCATTGTGACCGATATATCCGAATGCCCCATGAGGTACTGTAACGTCTTTGGATTCATTCCCGATTTTGCCATATTGGAGCAATAGGTATGTCGGCATACATGAGGTGTAATGTTTGGCATCTGCACCCGGTAGATATCATTGTACCTTCCAACCATATAATTGAATCGGTGCTGCCAGTACATTGCCACAAGCGGCATTCCATTATCATCGTAAAATAGAAATCCGCTATATCCGTCTATAGCTTTCTCCACTTTCGGTGCATTTCTATCCTCAATGATTGCCTGAAACATTTGTGCCACATCCTCTGTAATCGGCAATACTCTTGTTCCGGCATCCGTCTTTGTGGTTTCTATGATGTATCGCATATCCGATGTCCTCTGTAACTGGTGGTCGATATTCACGGTTCTATTCTCAAAATCAATGTCTTTCAGCGTCAGTCCACAAAATTCCGATATTCGCATTCCCGTATGAAAGAGTATGTACACAACTTCATAGTATTTACAGTACAAGCCATTCTTTATAGGCTTCAATCGGGATTAAAATTCTTGCTCCGATTCGTATTGTTGGAAATCCCGGTGTCTTTACAAGTTCATATGCCTTTGGCAGGCTAATTCCCATCTGTGCAGATAATTCCTGTACACTCATAGTTGTTTTTTCCATATGATATTGCTCCTTTCGTAGATTTTGTTGCGTCCGTCTCTTCAATGGTTGTTTCTCTGCTACCGCTCTTGGCGGCTACCAGTCCCTGCAGTAACAAAGGCTTGTTCATTGAGAACGGGATGAAATTGTCAAGGTACAAATCCGTTACAGCATTTTGTGTAACTTTTTATTGTTTTCATGAATATTTTAAGCTATAATGTAACCGAAGTCCAAAAACCAGCGGTAACGCTAACGGTTACGGATTAACGATAGGTTTGTGAGGTGAGAAGATGCCATTTAATTGGAACGGAGACTATATTCCGTCTAAAGCAGATAAAACAACAGACATATTGGGTTCAAAAGAAATAGGTGGTATCGGACAACTCATATACCACCCATTCAGATTTGCAAGTTATGATATCAGCTATGATGGAAAAGATTACTGTGCCTATCCCGTATGTAAGAAGGGGCAAGAACCAACATTTCCTAATGATGATACTCTGACAGGACGAGGAATCCTTGTAAGCCTATGTAATCTAGCAAAGGTAATAGACAGCTTTGAGAACAAGATACCTAAAGAACAACTTATAGTCAGATGGTGCATGGAGAATATGCACCCTTACAGCAATGACTTTATCTACTCAGAACTTATAGAAAATTTTGATATCAATACCATTGACGCAGAAATGGTCGAACATGATGGCATCTTTGAGATAGACAGGTTTATGAATGATTTAGGAAAGCTTTATAATGCTGTTCGATTCTATGTTGCACTTGAAGGAATTTTATTTGCCGAAAATGATATAGCATATAATCTTTATGAAGAAGGACGATATTTTGAAAGTTACTCCTACTTTGAGAAATACAAACATGCAGTTCCCGAAGTACCGGAGGATGTTGTTGGCGAGCCAAACACTCCTCATGAACTGTTGGAAAGCATGATGCGTACTAATCAGTACATAGAAGAACATCCTGTAGAACAACCGCCGGAAGGTTCATTTGATTTTAACAATAATCCCTATGATGATTATGACAAGCTTCGGAAAACGCTTGCAGACTTTATCCCGGAATTCAATATGAAGTTAAAGCTTAATTCTGCTACCAGAAGATATGAATTTTCTGCTGATATTGATTCCGTGTTTGATATAGCGTGGTACACTCTCGCAAGAATGATTTCAGAAGATCCAACTCTTGAAAACAGAGCCAATAATGATTCTAGACCAGAATGCATTATGATATGCTGCCGTAACTGTGGCAAATTTATAATAAGGAAAAGTAACAGACAGGAATTTTGTGATTCTGAAGAATGTCAGAAAGTTAGAAATGCTCGAAAACAGAAAGCCTATCGAGAACGAAAGGCATCTGAAAAGGCTCATTTAGCACAGAAAAAGAGACCAAAATCGAAACAATCTGACGCAAGATCAGATTAATATACACTATTCTCTATAAGTTATTTGTATGTGATTATAGAGAATAATAAGAAAATAGCCTTTTATCTTGGCTAACGGAATCCCCCCTATGCAATTCCGCGGAAATATGCGTTTGAGTGGGCATCGGTCTATAGTCCAAAAAGAGGTAGAGATTATTAATCCCCCACGGGAGGATAGAATGCAGCAAAGGAGAACTATTATGGCGAAGTTGGAAGTACAGGAAAAGAACGGAACAATATTTTGTCCGCTCAAAAATGCTTGGTTGATAGCCAAGCCAGAGGAAAAAGTGCGCCAGAGATATATTTGTACTCTTGTAAACGATTACGGATACTCTCTTGACCAGATGGCACAAGAAATCAAGGTAACAAACTCACAACGTGGACAGGGTAAAGCTCGTGCAGATATTGTTATATGGAAAAATAAGTCAGATAAGGATGCTAAAAAAGCCGCCTTTATTGTAGTTGAATGTAAAGCAGAAAATGTAAAAATCCATGTAGAGGACTTCTATCAGGGATTTAACTATGCTTCATGGGCACATGCAGAGTTCTTCGTAACCACAAATGAAAAGGAAACAAAATTCTTTAATGTTGACCCAGCATATCTTCCTCAGAAGCTTGAAGAAGTCGTTGCAATTCCAACCGCTAAAGATGTCGATAATGCTAAGAAAATTGAACAGTTAAAAAATCAGACCAAAACTTTTACTCGTGAGGAATTCACAAAAACACTTCAGTCCTGTCATAACATCATCAGAAATAACGATAAACTTTCTCCTGAAGCTGCATTCGATGAAATCAGTAAGCTCCTATTTATGAAGATTAGATATGAGCGTCAACAGAAAGGCACTAAAGTATTCACTAAGGAAGAATATATTGCACAGGCTGAGAACTATGAAAAGAATATCCGTCCAGGCTTAAAATCGGCAGGTATTGACCAGCCTTATATGCAGAACCTTTTCAATACTACAAAGGTTGAATTTAAGGACGATCATCTCTTTGAGGAAAGTGACGAAATTAAAATCAGAGAAAACAGTTTTATTCAGATTTTAGAAAAACTACAGAATTTCAATCTTTCTGATACACAGGACGATGTTAAGGGTATCGCCTTCGAGCAGTTCCTCGGAACAACTTTCCGAGGTGAACTTGGTCAATTCTTTACCCCTCGTACTATCGTTGACTTTATGACAGAAATCTTAGACCCTCAAGAAGGCGAGGTTATATGCGACCCTACTTGTGGTTCTGGTGGGTTCCTTATCAAGGCTTTTGAGTATGTAAGAGAAAAAATTGAGCGCGATATCAAAGTGCAAAAAGATAAACTCAGAGAGGATTTAGAAGGGGCAGATTTCAACTCTAAATCTGAACAGGAGCAGGCTGAAATCAGTGAAAAAATAGATGATATGCAATCTGCCTTAAATACTGAACTTGATACAAGCATTGAAAATAGCCGTATGTATCAACTTTCTCATAATTGTATTTATGGTACAGATGCTAACCCAAGAATGGCCAGAACATCAAAGATGAATATGATCATGCATGGCGATGGACATGGTGGCGTTCATCATCACGATGGACTGCTCAATGTAAATGGCATATTCGAGGAAAGATTTGATGTGATTCTGACTAATCCACCATTCGGTCAAAATGTCGATAAAAATCAGATTATTTCTGAAGCAGACAAATTTACCGATGAGGAAATGAAGAAGAAATATAAAGAAAAGTATGGTACAGCTTATGACGAGGCATTAAAGCAAGTTGATGACCACATTGGTAAAACATTACTTTCACTTTACGATCTTGGTAGCACTTCTACTCTGACAGAGGTTTTATTTATGGAACGATGCCTTAGACTTCTTAAAAAGGGGGGTCGTATGGGTATGGTTCTTCCAGAGGGAGTACTTAACAATAAGAATCTTCAATCAGTTCGTGAATACTTTGAGGGCAGAGCTAAAATCATTCTTATTTGTTCTATCCCTCAGGATGTGTTTATCGCTGCAGGCGCAACGGTAAAACCAAGCCTTGTATTCATGCGTAGATTTACTGTTGACGAAGAAGCTGAATATGCAAGATGTAAAACAGAGGCGCTTGCTGAGGTCACTGCATTACATCAGGCTGAATTAGATTCTTTTGAAAATGCAATAGCTATTGCTGACAGCCTCACAGATTCATTGAAAGATGATTTAAAAGATGCTCATGCAAGATTAAAACAGACAAAGAAAGACAAAAAGAACACATCTTCTATAGAAGTTGAAATTGCTACAATTAAACAGGAGCAGGTAGATAATAAAGCAAATAAGAAAAAAGCTGAAAGAGAATTAAAAGATCTTAAGAAGAAGATTTCGGAAGAAGTAAAGCCTGTAATCAAAAAAAAGTTTGATTATGATATTCCTATTGCAAAGGTTGATGATGCCGGAATCACAACTACTGGTGCAGCATCTGAAGATAATCAGCTCCCTCAGTTAGTAGATGAATATTTAACATATAGAACACAGAATAATTTGTGGTCTGATAAGCATTTAGCGTACGAATATTATCAGAATAACGACTGTAAATATTGTTGCTCACTAGATGGTAAGGAGGTTAGAAATCTATGATTTTAACTCCAAAAAAATTTTCTCAATTCAAGGATTGGAATATTGATATGATTTTGTTTTCAAAAGACTTATCAAGCACTTATTCCATGATGAAATTGGAGAAAATCATTGTGCCTCGAAAAGAAAAAATTAAACCTGCCGATATACCTAAAAAGAGGTCAATTGTGTCCAAAATTAGATTTGTGGATGGTGCTGTATTTTTCAAAGACAGAGTAATTAAGAATGATATGAATAAATCATATTTGAATGATTTACTAGTGTCAAATATAAATTTTGAAAAAGGAGCATTTGCAGTAAACGAATGGGGAGATATTTACGCTTCAACAGACTATACCTCTTATATTATTGACACAACAAAGGTTATACCTGAATACTTGTTTTTAACTTTAAGATGTCCTGCTTTTATGGAGTATGTAGCAATGGTAAAACCTAAAGGAATGAAAACTAGAGCTAGATATGAATTTATTAAAAACTTTAATATTCCGGTGCCTTCTCTACCAGTTCAGCAGAAAATACTTGATATTTATCACACAAAGCTTGGTGAGGCTGAAGATAATATAAAGAAAGGCAACAATTACAGTGATGGCTTGCTGTTAAATATTCAGTCAGGTGTTTCAGATTTTAAGAAAGAGGTTAAAAAAGAAAATGTATCATCTTCCATTTTGCAAATAATACCCTTTACTTCAACCAGACGTTGGGAAGTTGGATATATTCAAAAAGAAGGTCGATTGGAAAGTGTGTATAACAGTTTCAAATACACCGAATACAGAATAAAAGATTTGCAAGTAGAATCACTATTTGGACTTTCTGTAAAAGCTTCATTAGAGCAGAAAAAAGGAATGATTCCGGTATTAAGAATGTCAAATGTTATAAATGGGGAATTGGATTTTTCTGAATTAAAGTATTTACCTGCGAGTTGTGCATCTACAGCAAAGGAGCCTAATAAATGGATTTTAAGGAAAGGCGACTTTTTAATAACTCGTACTAATGGAAGCAAAGATTTAGTAGGTAAATCTGCGGTATTCGATAGTGATGATGTTTATACATATGCATCTTATCTTATAAGATATCGCTTTGACACAAGTATTGTATTGCCGGAATATGTAAATATTTTATTTATGACACCTCTTGTTCGAGAGCAAATAGCTGTTATGAGAAGACAAGGTGGCGGACAATACAACTTAAACAGTGATGAAATCGGTGCCATTCGAATTCCTGTGCCTTCCATTCCAATTCAACAAGATATAGTAAAGAGATTCAATGACGCAAAAGATGGTGCAAAGGTTTATTATGATAAAGCTGATGAGTGCAAAACTAATGCACTTAAAAATTTTGAAAAGGAAATATTTTTATAAAAAAATAGCCACAATCCCGGTAATCTCCCCACCAACGATTGTGGCTTTATCATTCATATTTCATCTCTCTAAGTAATTCATTACTACTAAGGATTTCTCCCAAAACCTTTGCCTTTATCCCGATTCTGCCCATGATCCTTAGTAGTCTAAACCGTAGTAATTCCAATACTTTCTGCCATATTTTGCCGTACTCTGCCCCACTTTGCAAAGCCCTGCATTATAGTAAAACTGGAGTGCCGTGGCAAACAAAAAGTATCTTAATCACTATAAAATTCCTCCTTCAATGCCATGATTTGCCCTGTTTTGCAAGGTTTTTGATTATTTCGTTCTGTACACATATCATGCCGACATTTACAGAATAGGCAAAACAGGGCAAAATGTAGCCTTGTGTTCTACTCAGTTGTAGTCAAGTAGTAGTCTGTTTAGGGGGTGCAGACTACTCACGTTTTTTGAAACAATTTAACGATTACCTCTGAGGGGGTGCAAATAGCGTTAGCAACGAACTCAGCACTATCTCAAATCTGCCATTATTCCCTTTTTCGAGAAAGGTCAACTCTTCTGAGCAATCGGTTTTGCCGTAACGCTATAGCTGTCGCTCTCGATAGAAAATCTGTCATTGTGCAACAAATCTTCTCCCTCAGCAAGTTCAAACAAATGTCCGAGTCTCCATGGCTCGTGAGCAGGCATTCCATCATCACCAATTACAACATAAATTACTTCATAACATGATGCGTTTTTGCATGCAAAGCGAAGCTCATTATCAGACAAAATAAAGGTGATTTCATCGTTTCTTGACGCTTTGACCTCAACATACTGGATTACTCCATTTCCATCCGTATACTTGATGTCATACCCACAGGTGTCATCACCCTTCAAGGCTTTCCCTGCTTTTTCTGCATTTCCAGAAATCCATCGAGCATCCGGGTAAAGGTTTAACAGTTCCTTATAAACACAAGCCTCACCAACAATACCAATCTCTTGCTTTTTTCGGTCAGATGTTTCTAAATGAACTCGTTTGTAATGTTTATGATGTTTTCCTGAAGTAGTCTGTTCAGGTTCTTCAGATCCTGCCTGGGTATTCACATCAGCAAATCCTGTTGTAGGCATAGCAAAGACATCTCCGACGAGACCTTTTAACGACTGAGCCGGTGAATGATTTTCGGGTTCTTTCCCCACTTCTTCATCTTTTGTCAACAACTCTTTCATCTTCCCAAATATCAAATAGGCTTCAATGGTTTCCGCAGGATAGCTCTTGCACAGCATCATCCAAGTGTCTGTATCCACTTCTTCTTTTGCCTGCCGGATAATATCCTCAATCTCTGTTTCGGAATATTCATCAAGCATATCGAATGACACTCCGGTTTCCTCCTCGAAGGTTTCATCGATATCTACATTTACTGAATTATTGATTCCCGGTTCAAGGAAAGAGAAATCCTCAAGATATCTGTCATATAATTCGACACAATCATTGTTGCCGTTTAAATCGGCGTAAAGGTATGCTTGATACTTCTTCTTGTAACGATGCATTTTTTCCTTCAGCTTATTGACCCAGTAATTAGAAATATCAATTGCATGAATGGAAATTGCGTTGTACTTATCTACATCAAGGCCTAATGATTTAAAAATACTAATTAGACTTTCTGCATTGGAAATTAAGTTGATGTCTTTGTAATCAATATTTGCATCCACAGATGGATCCAGTTGCATCTTGACCATAAGTGAATCTGCCGTAGAATCCTCGGGGTCAGAAATATGCATAAGCTGTGCCATTGCCATCCAGAACTCATCTCGAAGGTTGATATCAGAATTAAAACGTTTCCGGGCAGATGATAATAATTCCAAATTGTCATCATTTTTATCGGTTCGCATCTTCATTTCTCGAATCGCATCATTTTCCCTGAATAGATCACGATAAAACTCTTTATCTTCATTAACATCGAGAATTGAGGTTATCATCTCGGCAACTGCATCAGCAAAATGAAATTCACTTTTCAAGCTTTCCCATGCAGAGTATCTGCCAGGTACGCAGATATACGCAGTATTACTTTTCCTCAAATAAACCGATTCAAAATCTGTCATTGATGATATTCTTGTATCATCACCAAATCTGTATTTTATGGTGATTTTACTACAAAGTACAACTTTTGAAGATTTAAGTCTTCTAAAATCTGTTGCTGCATTTTTTAAACCTATTCTGCAAGCATATACAAACGGGATAAAACGAATATACTCTTTTCGAAAGGATTCATCTAAAGGATGGAGTTCCGGTGCTCCTTCGGTTTCAACATTTGTATATTTCAACGGTTTAACCCCAAACAGTTTCTTGATTTTTTCTTCTCCAGAACGAGAATCCGCATCAAACATACTGAAGCTTCTCAACATTTCTTCGCTGAAGACTTTTTTGTCCGCATATCGTGCTTCAGAAACCGGGACATACATTTTTCGCCCGTCTTTTCTTGCTAGAACAAGCCCACTCTTAATAAATTCGTTGTATGCGGGATTATTTTCTTTGTACTCTTCCGGTGTCAGACCATCTCTGATAATCCTTCTATATATGCTTTTTCCACGTTTACAATCTTTATCAAGTGCAGGTAGTTGAAGCAGCGTTTCGTAAATAACATGGTTCTCCATCTCTTGGAAAACATCAGCCACACCTATACGACTCAGAAGTGCATCTATATCTTTTTTACAGCTTCTGCCAACTATGCTTTTTAGATATGCATAATCGACTGCAGGTACTATGATGAAGGGAGCAAGTTGGTTATCCTCAAAACAACAATATGCTGGTACCGCTTTTACACCATCGATATTAGGAATCCAGCTTGTCGTTGTTAGATAATATCTCAAATAGGATTTAATATTAGCCGGAGCAACTTTTCTCTCATCCACTTTCTTTGTTGGCCAACCTGTTATACAAGAAGACGGATTCTTCTCCTCACTCTCCGAATAGATTCTTCCGTTGATTTCATCGTCAAGCAGAAACCAGGCAACTAAGTCATTGAAATTTGCCCGCTCAAGAAGAATATCAAGATTTTCAAAAAATCCAACTGTTACCATACTTATATTGCTAAAGTCTGTGGATGAATAATAGCAGTTATCTCGTTGTACATAAAGAGGATAGCAAGTAGAAATAAAAGGCTTCTTTTCCTCCAGAGAAAGCGTTTTCTTTTCAAACCTTGGATACTTAGATGCCCCCAACCACTCAAGGAATCCTGCAACATTTGTGGCGTCTACACACTGTAATCCCAGTCTTTCAAATGCTATAAACCAATCGGAATACATGCTGATAAGCCGCTCTCCAAGTTCATTTCCATATTCGCTACCAATATAGCAATCTCGGGCATATCTGATCTCGCCATCACGGCAAATAACTTTTACCTTTACATCCGGGATTGGCTGGCGGTCTTCTCTATCATAATAACTCCAAAGCCATCTCAAAATATCTGAGCATTTCTCTGCAGAATCGACCTCGTCATCTACCTGATTGACAACACCTCGCAGCAATCTATCAAAGCTATATTCCTCAAGATTGAACCAAGAAAGAGCATTAGCCAGCTCTCTTCGAGTATTATTGATTGACAATTTTTCAAAGAGCATCTTTTCCATCGCTGGGTTTAGGAAACGAATATCAACCCACTGTGGAAGAGATATAACCTGTTCCTCATTTGGCAACGGATACACCTTTGAATTATCAAGTATATTTTTCCCATTGCTGTCGATAAGAAGGTGGGGATATAAACCGCTGCCACGATCTGTGAACTCACGTTTAGTGAGATAGACCAATTCTACCCTTTGTTCAATGGAATAATCGTCAACTGTTTTATTGATGAGACGGCAGAACTCTGTGAAATCGTAGAAATCTATGTCCAGCTCGTTTTGAATATAGTTTTCAATATAGTCATCCCCATGCTCAACACATTTCAGCATTGTAGGAAAAACTGAGGGATTCAAAACTGCATCAAATGCCTCATCAGAGTATTTAGGGTCATCAAGTACCGAAATATACTTATTCCCAATTGAAGGAAGAATCCTCTGTTCCCTTGCTTTCTCTCGCAGCAACGAATCTAACTTAAACACATTCTGGAGAACATAGTCCATCTCTGATGTAATAATCAACTTCAACGGTGCATAATTACACTCCCGCTGTTCTTCTGAAATAGCAACTGCGCATTGCACCATAAAATCAGCCAAAAGAGGAATCAGCTGTTGATTTATTCGGCTGTTCTTCTGAAGACTGTTTCGGTCACTGTTAAGTTCAAAGGTTCCATGAATCAGTGCCGGAAATCCCAGCTTAACATCCGTCTTAAAGTATGAATATAACACCTCACCTTGATGCTCACCAGATGGGTCATACGCAACTATGAATTCGTAATCTTTATCATTGCCATTCTCGTCTTCTACAATTCCGGTTTTTCTAAACAGTTTCCAACTCGCACAATCCGTTTCACCACTATTTACATCTTCGGTTTCAATTATTACTTCATTCCCTTCTGAAACCTTAAAGAAGCTCCTGTGGTAATCCATGCACTGAATTTCTATTTGTTTCAGATTCGGCAGGAAAACAAGTTCTTCAAACTCAAGTCCCTCAATCTGTTCAACAATGGTATCCGAAAGATCCCCACGACATTCGATTATTATGCTTGTAGAATATCCATCAACAAGGGCGCTCTCCTCAAGGACATGTGGACAGGTAAGTGTTGCAATCGGACAAAGGTCAAGAGATAACGCTTGGATTTCAGATTTCAACTCCGGCTTTTCTTCTAAGATCGATGCAAGGAATTCCTGAGCATAATCTTTTGAAAATTGTATCGTAAAATCCTTTGATGCCACAGTTACAGAATTTGCCCACGTCAAAATGGAACGAAATCCCAACCCCTTGCATCCAATCTTGTTTGCATGGATTTTTTTTGGACTTGCATTTGGGTAAAGAAGTGATTTCACACCTCTGAAACTAAATGGTTCACCCGTATTGGAAACAGATAATGTCTTTCCATCAAAGGTAATTAAAACCTTGCCCGTAGACCCTGCTGATTCATCATCCGCATTCTGAAGGAGTTCAAACATCTGGCGGCCTTCATAGTCCTTTGATAGTGTACACTCTCTATTGTATCCACTAACAATTTCCTCTGCAGAATCTAAATATTTACGGCGAATTTTTTCTAACTCGCCTTGTATCTCTTTGTACATAAGCCATCCTCTTTCGTTTAGGTGTGATATCAGAAGTGCTGTCCAATAAAGCGCACTTATTTATATCAGTTTAATGCCTCTTATACCATTCAATCAGCGCATCTCTGTCCGAATCAAAGAACTGGGTAAAAATAAAAATATCAGTTCCGTGGTATGACAGAGCTTTTACGCGATATCTTTTCTGAGTCGAATTGCCCATATTATCAGTTCGCTTATTTGCTATTGCAGGATAATCTGTTGCTGGGAACAAGGACTTGGTATATTCTTTAATCTTTAATTGCTCAACCTCAGACTCGGAAAGTAACTTTCTTTCAATCAAATCCGATACAAAGTTATAAAATAGCTTCGCAACTGGCAACATTCCCTCAGCCCACGTATCCTCATTGCTGATATCAAATGGAACCTCGGACAACGTGAAGATAAAGTCCTCCGCCTCTAAATTCATCTGTACCATCAGATCCCGAATAAACGACACTATTGTGTTTGCCGACAGATTTGATTCATAGTAAATACCACTTCTATCGATTTCCTTTCCCTTACGCAGCTTTCGTCCCTAAAGGGCTTTCGACAAACTGGCATCAGACAAAGGCGCGTTTGAAGCACTATTGACTTACTACTGGTTTGCCGTCTTTATCAAGTAACGGCGTAAATCCTGACACTGTTCCCTTTCTGTGTAAAACATGGTTTGTGCCTGTTTGTTTTAAATAATCTTTCAATCCTTTCCATAAAATGTCATTGACTGTCTCTGTCAGATTCTTCTCTGCTAGTATTCATAGGTCGAACTTTTTTAATTTGCTCATCTTTTTCGTATTTCTCAACACTCATTATCTAAGTTCAAGGGAACTGGAAATATAAAAATGGAAATCTTGCTCCTTGCAGTATTCTTTTATTTTTTTAATCAGTTTTTGATTAGTTGTATATTCCAACAGATACACTTCCACCCCATCCGCCTTGCACGTTTCCAAATATTTGCAGAAATAATCTCTCGTCTCGCTCGTTTGTTCACGAAAAGTTCCGCTATCAAAATCAATACTGCTCCATACTGATTCCTGATTTACACCTGTCATAATCTGATCAATCGTCCCATAGCGTTCCCTATATTCCGCCACACAAGTATCTCCACCGTTGATGATGACCGCTTTTCCAAACGTCATTATGTTTTGTAGAATCGCTGTAATGCCTTCAAAAATACTCTCGTGCGGATTGTAATAATATACATCACAATTATCTATAAAGAATCCGTCAACACCTTTTTCATATAGTTTCTGAGAAAGCTGTCCTATAAACTTCTGCCAGTCTGGGTTTGCTACATCTACCCATTCTTCTTCCTCCCAGTGCTCATACTCACCGATTGCCAGTTCCGCATAGGTTGTATAGTACTCCCTGAAGTTTTCAATCGACCCAATATTTAGATATGTATATACGACTGTTCCATTTTGATGGAGCAATTCAATATCCCTTTTTGTAAAATACTGTGCATCAATTACAATCGTTTCATACATTTTAAATCGTTCCAAAGATGAGGCGTCCGCATTTAAAAACACCCCATAATCGTTTTTCTCAAATTCCTTTGCTTGATTGGCTTTCACAAAAAAACATACACCAATAAACATTAGAACAAATAATACAGCCAAGGCTACTGGTTGTTTGGTCCTCTTCCCGCACAATGCCTCCCACACCCTTTCGGTAATTCTCGTTTTTTCCTCATGACTATCACATTTTACACATTGATGATTATGTTTTCCCAGATTTGTTGCTCAATTTGCATTCAAATTATACCCTAAAACTTGTGAACAGTTCTACCGTCATTTCTCTCATTGCTGCTTTTTGTGGGCTGTTTTTTCTTATTGCCATAAAAATAACCTCCAAACTGAGTAATTTTATCTTACATCAGTTTGGAGGTTTTCCGCCATATTCTGCCCTGTGTTGCCCCATTCTGCAAAGGTATGCATTATCAATACGCGCCCACCCCTACGATGCTTAGCAATCTGTTATTACTTGTCCGTTATAAATGTGTTATATATTGCCTTTATGGCTGTCTCAAAATCACTGTTCTTTACTCCGATTATGATATTCAGCTCTGATGAACCCTGGTCTATCATCTTTATGTTGATGCCTTCCTTTGCAAGTGCGCTGAACAACTTGCCTGCTGTACCACTTGCTGACTTCATTCCACGGCCTACTACAGCTATAAGTGCAAGTCCCGACTCAATCTCAACTGAATCCGGCTCTGCAAGTCTATGGATGGCTGATATAACTCTCTGCTCCTTGTGTACGAATTCATCAGCATGAACTACGATAGTCATCGTGTCAATACCTGATGGCATATGCTCAAATGAGATATCATTCTCCTCAAATGCCTGAAGCACCTTCCTTCCAAATCCTATCTCTGAATTCATCATAGCCTTTGTAATAAAGATTGTACAGAAATCCTTCTTACCTGCAATACCTGTTACAACATAATCCTGCTTCTGGCAGGTACTCTCAACTATCCAGGTTCCTGCGTCCTCAGGCGCATTTGTGTTGCGGATATTGATCGGGATACCACAGTGGCGTACAGGGAATATCGCATCCTCATGGAGAACTGATGCACCCATGTATGAAAGCTCACGAAGCTCTCTGTAAGTAATATATTTGATCGGCTTTGGATCTGGAACAATACGTGGGTCAGCTACAAGGAAGCCTGAGACATCTGTCCAGTTCTCATATACATCGGCTCTGCTTGCCTGTGCGACGATCGAGCCCGTTACATCTGAACCGCCTCTGGAAAATGTCCTTACCTTGCCATCCTTGCCAAGTCCATAGAATCCTGGAACAACCGCATGCTGTGTCTTAGCAAGTCTCTCACCAAGTACCTTCTCCGTCTTATAACTATTGAGATTGCCCTCTGCATTGAAAAAGATAACCTCTGCAGCATCTATAAACTCAAAGCCAAGATATGCAGCCATAATCTTACCATTGAGGAACTCTCCTCTTGATGCCACATAGTCCAGTGTGCACATTGGGTCCGGATTGGTAAGATCCTCCAACTGCTTGGTAATCTCCTCAAAATCCTTATCAAGTGAAAAATCCTTAATCTCAAGGCCTGTGATGATCTCATCATATCTGGCCTTGATCGCCTTCACTTCCTCTGTGAAATCATTCCCTGCCTTCGCTGTTTCATACACATGAAGGAGCATATCTGTTACCTTTGTATCATCTGAAAATCTCTTTCCAGGTGCAGAAGGAACAACGTATACACGGCTCTCATCTGATTTGATGATTGCTCCAACCTTTTTAAACTGCTCTGCACTTGCCAATGAACTTCCGCCAAATTTTACTACCTTTTTCATAATTCCACTATTTCCTTTGCCATATTCTTATTTGAATGTCGATCTTCTTAAGATTCGCTGGCGAATCTTGCCGCAAGCTGCCAGTCAGCTCTGCTGACATATATCATATCAGCGGCTCAGCAATCCTCACGGAGTGTATATCTCTGTCGAAAATAGAGTCCAGACTGAGATATAAAACATAAAAATACACATGCATTTTATACGTCTTTTGGCAATATATCAAGAGAATTTTAATTTTTGCTATTAAAAAAGGACAGGCACTCCAATGCGCCCGCCCCTCTGGTAAGCAGTCTTCACCATATGATCAATAATAAACTATTTTGAAATTTCTTCCTTAACCTGAGCAACCCACTCATCAACCGTACCATACCAGTCGATCATTTCCTGAAGCTTTTCTTCCTCAACATCATCATCGCTCTCTAAGATCTGTTTATGCTCATTGAGCACACCGGCCATGTCGACCATCGTATCAACCAAATCCTGATCATAAGCCTGTGGATTTTCGTTGATAATGTTTGCAACCTCATTAAAAGATGTACTTGTCTTATTGAACGCATCAATCGCAGGCTGCTTATCTGCACCGCCGCACGCCACCAGCGACATTCCCATCATCATGGTCATTATGAGAACCATCAGTTTTTTCATTGTCTTTTTCATAATAATTTCCTCCTCTTTATTGCAATCACATAATCTGAGTATATTTTATTATGTATTTGCAATCAGTGAGGTCTAAATGCACGAATCGTACCAAAAATGTATCGAATCGACACTCTTTTACAATGACAGTCTGAGCATAAACTTGCCATCCTTTTCCGCAAAGCTGAAAACCCCGCCGTAACGCTGCACGATCGCGCATATGCTCCGAACACCTATACCATGTCCTTCCATATCAGACACAGGTATTCCATTTTGAAACTTTATGGGAGCTTTACAGTCATTTACCACCTGTAAAAAAAGGTGTTTATTTCTTTCATAAAAATTCACATCAATCTCGCATGATCTTCCCTCTGCAGCCAAAGGCACACATGCATGCAAGGCATTTTCCAAAGCGTTAGATAAGAGCACACACAGATCACTTTCCGACACAGTAAGCTCTGCGGGAATTGCACATTGTATCTTTATTTCAATTTCTTTCTTCCTGGCTCTACCCGCAAATGAAGATAGGATCAGATTCACTGCCTCATTTTCACAGTATATTTGGACCTTCTGTGCCTCAATCTCCATACAGATTCCCGTTATATAAGCCTGTGCCTGTTCAACTTCACCATTTTCTATACATGTAGACACATACTGCAGATGATGCCGCATATCATGGCGATACTGCCTGGTCAATGTCTGCGACTCACGCAGACTGCTGATTTCCCTCACCGCCTGACTTAACTGCAGATCCAGATTATTTCGGATCAGCTTCATCTCATTCTGCATCTGTTCCTTTTTGGAGTTATATAAGAGAAATGCCAGATATGCAACGCAGCATACAAAGGGCATAAATTCCGCTACAACGTAACTGCCACTCAAAAGAAGGTTCGTATACACTATTGTAAAATAATCAAAGACATAATAAAGTGCCGGTATAATTCCAAACTGCCATTGCTCTCTGAGACTTTTATCGGATAATCCTCTGACGGCAGGGGACACAAAGCGAAGCAGGAGCAGCAGGGCAGGGATTGTAACCACAAGTTCGGTAATATCCTGCATCATCTGCCTTCCCGAAAATGCAGCAACTGTGGCAAGTGCAACCCACCTTCTAAGTTCGCAGCACAAGTATGCCGCCTGTACAGAAAAAACAGACCATAGCAATTTTCCTGTCAACATCCAAAGTACAATAACAAGCGGAAGATGCACTGCCAACGGATAAATATGTCTTACAAAATCAGCGCCCTTGCTGAAATATAATATGCTCTGTATCAGTGGGAGTAAAACCATGCATCCTATGAAAATGAGTTTCCTTTTCCCGGTGGACAGCGCATTACAAAAAGACGCTGATAATATTCCCCCAAAAAAGCTCACAGCAATATTGTTAAGAAGCGAAATATATAGGCTCATATCATTACCTGCCTATTCTGGAACGCATATTCAAGGAATGCGTCCTTTACTTCATTATATTTTCCTCGTGGAATCGGTATTTCATCAAGACAGGACATGGTAATCCCCCTAAATGTTATGTTTTGCACATATTCCAGATTTACCAGATAAGAACGATGCGGTCTGTGAAAAAAAGGATACGTGGAAAGCTGCTTTACAAGCTCATCCATGCTTCCGACGCTTTCCAGTACTTTTCCTGTATTCAGATGAAATATAAGGGTGCGGTGAATGACTTCGCAATATTCCAAGGTTTTTATATCTATACGGGTAATCCCGCTCTTACATCGCAGAATAAGGCTGGTCTCCGCCTCCTTTTTACAGGCTGCAAGCACAGAATCCAACAAACGAAAAAAGCTCTCTGCCCAGATTGGCTTTAATTGATAATAGTATGCACCTATAACGTAAGACTGCACCGCAAACTCAGAGGACGAAGTTACAAATATGATCTTGACGTTTTTATCGTATTTGCGTATCTCCGTTGCCGCTTCAATTCCATTCTCTCCCGGCATCAAGACATCCATAAACAGGATATCATATCTGTTTCCCTTCTCTATTTCCGCCACCAGGTCAAAGGGATGATTAAAAATATTGTATTCTATTTTACAGTCTCTCTCCGCACAATACTTCTCCATAAGCCTTTGCATCTCATCAAGTACAGAAACATCGTCGTCACAAAACGCAATCTTTGCCATAATCCCCTTTATGCCTCCTTGGCGCCAAATATTTTCTCCAGCACTCATTATCGCATATTTTTCACAATTCGACAACAAAGGGGCTATTCTTCGTTTTGCATCGATTTATACGAATTTATTTTCTCACCCACCTGGCATAGAGTTTCCTGCTGCCGGTGCTGCCGGCTGCAATCTTCGTAACCTTTTTCTTGAATTTTGGATCGCTGTACCACCCCTTGAATGTATAACCCTTTCTGACCGGCTTCTTCAAGACTATAGTCCTAGATCTGACGGTATAACCGGCTGGATTGGACCGGCTGTTTGTCCCCTTGCCAAGCCTGTACTGGATCTTATACTTTACCAGCTTCCATCTTGCGTATAATGTCTGATTCCTGGTGGTCCTCACAACCGAGCTGCTGCCGATCCTGCTGCCGCCACTCTTTGCTGTGTACCAGCCTGCAAATGTATATCCCCTTCTGGTCGGTGCCGGCAGTGCTCCGTAAGTTTTTCCACAAATGACTGTCTTACTTCCAGAACTCACACGCCCTCCATTTGGAGCAAATGCTATTCTCACGCGCTTTACTGTGTCCGTATATTTTGCAGTAAAAGAAAGCTTGGTGGATGCTCCCGCCACACGCAATGTAACTTTTTTACTTCCCGCCTTCCACGTCATCTGATTTAAGGCATATGCGATAATCCCATTTTGAATACCCGAAATGCTCGGCGGATATGACGCATTGTCAGTGCTGACTTCGAATTTGGTTTTACCTGCATTGAGATTTTTCTGAATCCTCTCAGCGTAGGCTCGCGCCCACTTTGCGGCATCTCCGTTTCTGACAAAGTAGTTGTCTGCCAGGCTTGTAGAACGTGTGCCATAACCACTTGTCGTATAAATCTGATCATGACCGTTGTGTGCCAACGCCATGAGTTCATCCGTCAGTCCAAAATACAAATGCGTTTGATCAAAGTTATAATAATTGTCTTTTGTATCATCCCATGTACAGTCCACCTGATACCATTTGCCATCCAGCTTCATGGCATTCCAGGTATGTCCATCATAGGTATCCCTTGTCTCAGCATTTGTTATGCCGGCTGCAGTAAGCAGTTTTGAATAGGCACTCTCATAGGCTTGACATGTGCCCAGCTTTCGTGTCAGTGCGCTCTCTGCCGAAGACCATTTCAAGGAATGATCGTAATCAAGCTGCTGCAACAGCCAGTCATGCAGCCACAATGCCTTTTCATAGTCCGAACCATCAGTCTCCTTGCTGCACTTTTTTACCGCAGCATTCACGATGTCACCCACGCTCGGATAAGCCCTGTCAGATACCTGTATATTTGTGCTCACACGCATATAATAGACCCCTGAGGTTTTATCCATTACATAAAACCTGAAGTTATAGACTCCCGAAGCAGCCATTGTGAATTCAAAGTCGTGAGATTCGCACTCATCTGTGTATTGAATCCACGCTCCGCGGCTTGGATCCGCCACGGATTCAAAGCTGTACTCACCCGGGTTGGAATAACTCGGTGCATCCATTCTAAACAAATACCGGCCACTGCCACCATCCGCCGAAACGTGGAATGTTGTATCCTCTCCTAATTTGGGTTCGTTCCATTCAACCTTTAATGCGACACCTTTTTGAGAATCACTTTCAGCACTGTACTTATATTCTGTAACTCCATCTTGGGGATTTGTTGATGAACCAGAAGATTCTTCCTGCGCATAGCCTATCACACGAATCGTCGATACACCTGTCATCACCAGTATTAATGTCAACATAAATGTTGCTAATTTCCTTTTTATCATAAGCAGTACCTCATCACTTTCACAAATCAGACACCCTTAAATCTACTCCCCATGCCTCTTCACCTCAATCCTGCCTCTTCCACTCTCCTTAACATCATAGAGGGCGTTATCCGCCTCCTCATACATCTCGTTGAATGTCAGTTCAGTTCTTGCGATCACCGCACCCATTGAGATTCCTGTTCCTCCCTCTGTGGCCTTCACAGTCAGGTTCACCTTGTCAAATATCTGCTGGGCACGTTCCCTTATCACGTCATCAGACACACTCTTGTTGAAGAACAGCATGGCTGCAAATTCATCACCGCCCATACGGCATGCATGGTCATCACCGCGAAGTGCTGCCTGCAGTGCCTGTGCCACAAGGACAAGATATTTGTCACCGTTGTGATGTCCGTAAGTGTCGTTGTACTGCTTGAATCTGTCCACATCCATCATGATCATCACCGCTGTGTGCGTACACTCAAGAAGTCTCTGCTCCATGTCACTTCTGAATGCCGCATGGTTCAAAAGTCCTGTGAGGGGATCTGTACGATAGGTGTTCTCCCAGTTTCTGAGTCTCACATCCGCCTTATTCTGCTCCGCATCTGTCAGCATCTTCAGAGCATATGTACTTGATACATCCACTATTACTATTTCTCCTCTGTCTTTCTGAATTGCCGAATCATAAAACATTCTTCCAGAGCATAATACATATATATCCCTGCCATCCTTCCGATGTATCTTGTGTTCCTGGAATACAAATGTGCTCTTTGCCAGATTCGCATTTACCTGACAAAGATATTCCGTTTTATCCTCGTCCGGTATAAGGTCGATCTGAGTTATGATATTATTCTCTATGTCCTCCTTGCTGTAACCCGTCAGCTCCTCAAAATTATCATCTACAGATATGATCCTCCAGTTTTCGTCCACCAGATATCTGCTATGTTTTACTGTATGTACACGAAACGCATCCTTGCCAAATTCAGAAGAATCCACCATCTGCCTGCGCGCCATGATCCGGATCTCTGTCTGTCCGTCGTCTGTGCTGACGCCATCACCATCAGAGTCCGCCAGACCATCTCCTAGGGCAGTTTGATCTCCAATATTCTCTCCATTGCCATCTGCACCGGCACCACCACCATCAGCCCCTTGCTTTAAATCAGCTGCCAGCGAATCCGCATACTTCTCTGATACAAGCCTGATAAACTCGGAAACTATATATGGATCAAACTGACTGCCCGCGCAGCTCTTTAATTCTTCTATCGCTTTTTGTATCGGCATTCCCTTTCTGTAAGGTCTGTCATTGATCATTGCATCAAATGCATCGACCACCGCGATCACACGTGACAGAACCGGTATACTCTCACGGCTCAGTCCATCCGGATATCCATTTCCATCCCATCTCTCATGATGATGCCTTATCTCCTCCGCGATCTGTCTGAGTTCTGTGTTGCTCATGGCGATCTCATAACCCTTCTCAACGTGGGAACGCATGATCTTCCATTCCTCATCCGTGAGTTTTCCCGGTTTGTTAAGTATCTCCATAGGAACTCCTACCTTTCCTATGTCATGGAGCAGACAGAGCAGCGCCAGCTTGCTCTGCTGGCTATCTGACAGCTCTATTCGTCTGCCAAGCTCAGCCCCCAGCTCCTGTGTACGACGCACATGCTGTTCCGTATCGCTGTCGCACTCCTCAAGAGCCCTTATAAGCGATGTCAGCATATCTGAGTGCGATGATTCACTGTCCACAAGCTTTTTTGTCTTCATGGCTGTTGCCGCATCAGTGATTGCAGCGACGATGCTCTGTCCCTCATCCGCAGCCACCCCCACTGCATACTGTATACTTCCATCATACTGTTCTTTGACCTTTTCAACACATGCCGCCATCTCTTCCTCACTGCTGTGACTGCAAAGTGCTATCAGGTGCGCATCAATACCCCTGACGTAATATGTTCTCTCCGGAAAGTCCTTTCTCATGATGCCCGCAAGTGCATTTATCCTCTGGTCACCCGCCTGATTACCCAGGGTGCTGTTGATCACGGACAATCCGTTGATATCGCATATTGCCACTCCAACCGGAAACGTAAAATGGTCCACCTCCTCCATGGCAAGTCTCTGAAAGCTTTCCCATTTCTGAAATCCTGTAAGCATATCCGTCTCCAGAGATATATCAGAAAATACAAACATCTGACCAAGTCTGCGGCCTTCCTTGTTGTCAAGCCTTCTGATATCGCACCTTAAAGGTCTGTCTCCATCATCACCTTTTATATAGCACTGCAGAGAAAAACTGTCGTCATCAGCTGCAAAATCAACGGACAGATCATACGTCTCAAGAAACTGCTGCAGATTCTCACATTTGCAGAGGAGTTCCTTACCAAGGAAATCATCCGCCCTGTCATTGTGCAGGATCAAATGATTGTCATAATCAAACAAAACTATTCCCTGACCTATATTCTCGAATATGTTTGTCTTGAGTTTGTTGAGCATTCCGTGGGTTGAATAATTAAAGCAGCTCCAGTACAGAATGAATGATGTAAGGCTGTAGCCACAGATGGAATAATCCAGAAGTTTGTACACCTCCGCTCCCGGAACGTAGAGAAATATTGCATTTATCCCGACAAGCGCAAGAAGTCCCAGGATGACACTGCTGTACTGCAAACGATATTCATGTGGGATCTTGCAAAGTTTCTTTACAAGGAGTATGAGTACTACACACACCAGCGCATATGAAAAAACCAGATGCATATCATACAGCGGTTTCATGTCATAGCTGTATTTTGCTATCACGGTGTCTCTTCTGACATACCCTATCGCTATATTTTTGAATGGGTTTATGGCAAATATTACAAGCTCATACAGACAGTAAAAAAAGCATACGCCTATCGCTGCTCTTCCATACTTTGAAAAACGTCCGTTTGTAAAATAAACAATAAATATGAGCAGACATACCAGCATATAATCAATGCTTACGAAATATATACTCGACATGACGGACATGGCCATATACGAATCGCTTATAATGCTGATAAGATAACTGATATCAACTATAGCTGCTCCTATGCAGGCAAGTCCCAGAAACCTTCCCGTCGTCTTATTCTTTTTTATGGATTTCATCGCCAGTATAATATCCATGGCGGCTATTATAATTGACGAAAAGACATATATCTTCAAAACGACTTCATTCATACTCATTCCTCCTGAACACCAGCCATACAAAATTTGCCTATATTTTACTACTTATCAAGATATGGGGCAATGTGGAAATTTTACCTATTCTCTCCCTTTTGAACATAAATTTCACTTGGTCTGACGGAATTCAAATATTGAACACACCTGTATTTGATGATAAAATCTACTATATTTATTGAATTTGGAGAACTAAGATGCAGAAAAAAATCGCTCTAATAAATGATGTTACAGGATTCGGAAGATGTTCCATCGCTGTCATGGCACCGATAGTGTCCGCCATGAAGATTCAGGCTGTCACTGTCCCGACGGCAATACTATCTACACATACACAGTTTCCTATATTTTACTTTGATGACTACACACCCAAAATGCGGGATTACATCCAGACCTACAAAGATCTGGAGCTGCAGTTCGATGCCATATCCACAGGATTTCTCGGCTCTGAGGAACAGGTTGATATAGTTATCGACTTTATCAAATACTTTAAAAACGAGAAGAATTTTGTTATCGTCGATCCCGTCATGGGTGACTACGGCAAGCTGTACCCAACCTATACCGCGTCTATGTGCAGCAAGATGAAGGAGCTTGTAAAATATGCCGACATTATCACTCCTAATCTGACGGAGCTTTGCACCCTCCTTGATCTTCCATATCCGGAGCACACTGTGACCGTGAACGAGCTAAGGCAAATGTGCATGACCCTGGCGGAGCAGGGACCGGAACATATCGTTGTGACAGGAATACATTTCAATAAGACTCAGATAGCCAACTTCATCTACAACAAGGATGAGGATTTCCAGATGGTCATGGTTGACAGGATCGGCGGCGACAGGAGCGGCACTGGAGATGTGATTGCAGCCATCATTGCGGGTATGTATCTGAACGGACACAGCGTCTATGAGTCCGTGAAAAAGGCCGCTTCATATGTATCAAAGTGCATAAGCTACTGCGTTGAGAACAATGTTCCGGAGAACTGGGGATTGTGCTTTGAGATGTACATGAAGGATCTGACTGAGGAATAACTTAAACGATTGGAGATTCAACTATGGTTTTATACACTGTAACCGGAAAAGTCGGTGAGGAAGGTTACCTCGACATTGCAAAGAGCGGGGATCTCACAGGCAAAAATATATATGTAAACATGACAAACAAATGTCCATGCAGCTGTGTGTTCTGCCTGAGGCAGACAAAAAAGCAGCAGGAGAACAATACTCTCTGGCTGAAGGATGGCGAGCCTTCTATAGAGGAGGTTCTGGAGCTTTTCTCAAAGTATGACCTGAATATCATAAATGAACTTGTATTTTGTGGATTTGGCGAGCCTCTTGAGAGACTTGAAGACGTGTGCGCGGTGATCGATTCACTGAAAAACACATATCCCAATCTCAAAGTCCGTCTCAACACCATCGGACTTGCCAATCTTATATATGGGAGAGATGTCACACCAGAGCTTGAGGGCCGATTCGACACTGTATCAATATCCCTGAACGCCCCTGATGAAAATGAATTTCTTGAACTGACCAGATCACGCTATGGAATCCAGTCCTACGCGGCCATCAAGGATTTTGCCGTTCTTGCCAAAAGGTACGTGCCACACGTTGTCATGACAGTTGTTGACAAGGTCATGCCCGAGGATAAGATCAAGCGATGCCGCCAGATATGCAAGGATTTAGGCGTGACTTTGAGGGTTCGCCCATTTGAAAATTAACCGCATTTTACAGTGACACTTACAAAGGAGGTACCGCTATGTTTCAATCTCTAGAGTTAAAACACCCAAGATTTTATCAGATATTCCGCCTGTTCATCGTCGTATTTGCATCTATACTATACGCATGGAATCTCCGATGCTTTGCCAAGACCGCAGGACTGTTTCCAAGCGGGTTCTCCGGAGCATCCCTGCTTCTCCAGAACATTGGAATAAAATTTCTGCACATAAGCGTGCCTTTTGCAGTATTCAACATTGGACTGAATCTATTTCCCACATACATATCATACAAATATATCGGCAAAAGATTTACCCTCTATTCGATCATAGTCATACTTCTGTCGAGTATATTTGTGGATATTCTGCCATCATATGTATTCACTGACGACATAATGCTTGTAAGCCTGTTCGGCGGTCTCATCAACGGACTCGCCATCAGCCTGTGCCTGAACGTTGGAACCAGCACCGGGGGAACTGATTTCATCAGCATATTCCTGTCCCACCAGAAGGGTATAGATGCGTGGAACTACATACTGCTCGGAAACATCGTGATGCTGATCGCCGCCGGTGCACTGTTCGGCTGGTCAAAGGCTCTGTACTCCATCATCTACCAGTTCTGCAGCACGCAGGTGATCCAGCTTCTGTATAAGAGATATAAGAAAGAAACGTTGTTCATCATCTCCGACAAGTCAAATGAAATCTACCACGCCATCAGCGACCTGACTCACCATGACGCTACTCTGTTCAAGGGTGTCGGATGTTACGAGGAGAAGGAGAAAACCCTCATCTACTCCGTCATCAACTCGGAAGCGAAGCGTGAACTCATACCGATGATCCGTGGGATCGATGAGCACGCATTTATCAACGTGGTCAAGACCGAGGAGCTGGACGGAAGGTTCCATGATATTCCTCACGACTGATGATCAACGAACTGCCACTTGTATCCGAACAATCATAATATCTTTACGAAATGAACGCACAATAAACATTCCTATCACCAAATACATATCTCTTATAAGTTGGCCTTATACAGCGTACCGCGCCTCTTCATCCACACAAATGCTCCCACGCATATCACTATGGATATAAATGATCCAGCCGGTGCCGCAAATCCCATCGGGAACAGGGTGTCAGGATACATGATAGATGCAATGTAAGATCCCGGAATCCTTGCACATACTATGGCTATCATGTTGTGTATGAAGCCTATGTAGGATTTGCCGTATGCACAGAAATATCCGGTGAAGCTGAAGTGGATTCCTGCAAATACGCAGTCCACGATATAGCTGCTTATATACTGGACACCCATGGTCACAACCACCTTGTTCTTGCTGAAAAGTCCCACAAGTTCCGGTGCAAATATTTCAACTACCGCAATAGCTATGGCTCCGTATACCGCTATGATCCCCAGCGCATACCTTAGTATCTGCTCCGCCCGGTCATGCTTTCCTGCGCCAATATTCTGTGCGGCAAGTGCCGATACTGTGGCGAGCATTGACGATGGAACTATGAAGATAAAGCTTATCATCTTCTCCACAACACCCACTGCCGCCGCGTCATTTACACCACGTTTATTCGCAATGACGGTTATGATGATGAATGCTATCTGTATGCATCCGTCCTGAACAGCCACCGGGAGACCGATCTTCACTATCTCGCCGAGCACGTTTTTTTTCGGAACAAAGTCATTTCTCGTGAGCTTCAGCCCGGTATTCATCCTCTTTATTGCGGCAAATGATATGATGACACTGAACGTCTGAGCCAGCGTTGTTCCAAGTGCTGCGCCAAGAGGGCCCATGCCGCAGGCGCCTATAAATATATAATCAAGTGCAATATTAAGGCCGCATGCAACCGCGATGAAGTACATTGGACTTTTGGAATCGCCGAGTCCCCTGAATATGGAACTTATCACGTTGTATGCTGTTATAAATGGAATTCCTATAAAGCAGACTATCAGATAATCGGTGATTCCTTTTACAGCCTCCTCCGGGGTATCCATAACTGCAACTATTGGATTTATAAAAATGAGCAGCATTACTGTAAGCAATACTGATATTATCATGAAGATGGTGACTGTATTTCCGATGGCCGCCTGTGCATCCTGAAGCTTCTTCGCCCCCACTGCTTTTCCTATGACAACTGTGGTTCCCATGGCAAGTCCCACCAGAATAACTGTGAGCATGTGCATGACCTGGGAGCCATTTGCCACCGCTGTGGTGGCCCCGGCATCATTGCCACAGAACTGCCCTATGATGAACAGATCCGCCATCCCGTATAGAGTCTGTAGAAAATAAGATAATAGATAAGGCAGTGCAAAATACGCCATCGTCTTTGGCACACTGCCGGTCGTAAGGTTCTTTTCCATTATGTATGTCCTCGTCTTTCATGTTGATGTGGACGGAGGGCGTCCATTACCTCCGTCCACACATGATATTAAACCTTACAACAATTGTAATGTCAACACATCAACTCTACCAAGGATACTGACCCTTCTTGGCATATGGCAGGAGTTTTCCGTCAAACTTGATGATGACTCTGTGGTTGCCCTCGGCATCCTCAGTCACATCCACGTCAAGGCCAAAATCGATGGCACTCATGATGGCATTTCCGCCCTGCTCGTGGATTATGTCCTTGATGGCAGGACCATATGTATCAATGACCTCATGAAGTCTGTAGAGAATAGGATCCGTGTTGCCTTTATATGGGTGCTCTGCAAGAAATGCCGTGGCTGACTTATCTATTCCCAGTGCTTCTGCAAGCTTATCGCAATATTCTTCAGGCACATACTGCTGTCCCTCAAATGCTGATGCGAGCCATACTTTATTCACACCTATTTTCTCTGCCAGCGCCTCATATGTGAGTCCGCTTGCCTTTTTTGCTGCCTTCATAGCGTCAAGTTCATCTGCGTGCTGCAATCTGATAAGATAATCTGCATTGTTCATCGGTGTCATAACATCATCCTCCTCAAAAATCTGTACGGATATAAAATCCATCATAAAAAAAATAGAGGCACTGCAAGATTATGCAGTACCTCTTTGTACATCTGAGCTAATAATAGTCCTCTATCCCCAATATTGCAATACACAATATTATTTATTTTAATTTAATTCTTCAAATATCTATGCCAATCTGAACATTGTCACTCTCTTAATCACATACTTATCATGCAACTATTATGGACATAAGATAGAATGGTGTTGTACCCACACTCTCATCATCAAGAACCGTTATCTCAAGTGTGTGTTTCTTCTTCTCACCATGATGAAGCACAGGCTCTATATACAGACAGTCACCCCAGTCCTCATCAAAATTGCCATCCAATAAAACCGGATGCTCGACGTCCCCATCAAGCACAGCCTGAGCCCTGACAGCAGGTCTTGATATTGTCTTTCTGTACTGTATTCCTATGCAGCTGCCCTCAAGTTCAAATGTTATGCTATCACCGGCATGTACACCTGTCCATCCATTCTTGAAATGATCAAGGTGTCCCATCTTCTCATGAGTATCAGCCCTGAACCCTGAAAGCTTAGGACATATCTCGCGTATGGTAAGCCTCTTTGCATACTCATAAGCATTTGCGGTAACAGGGGTAGGAAGTACACATGAGCAGGCTGATTCGTCCTGGATATCATTCTCTGTGTCCGCGCCAGCATCTGCGGTATCCGTATTTGAGTCACCAGCCAAATTCTCATCTTGTATGAGATCATCCATAATTCTCTCAAGAAACTTTGTTATCTCACCGGCTACCAGGCCATGTCCCTTGTCATTTGGATGAAGTCCATCCGGGGTTATGTCGATCCTGTTATATTCTCCCGCCTTCATCCGCCTGTATATGGTGTCGTGCACGCTCACATGTGGCACTCCATAGTGATCTGCAAGTCTGTTGTGAATATCCTGGGTGCTTACACCCGTGTCGTAGAAAACGTTATTGAGCACCACCACCGCCGGTCTTGATGACCAGCAAAGCAGTGTTCTCAGCACACCTTCAAAGGTCTCTTCACAGTATATGTTATCCACATCATTTACACTGAAATCCACAACCACAAAGTCCGGCTGGTACATGAGCACATCAGTCACAGCCCTGGACACACCATAGTATGAGTCTGTGCCGCCTATTCCGCCATTCACATAATTGAACTTTGCCTGTGGAAATGTATCACACCACCACTTGTATACCCTGTATGCATAAGTATTTTCATGCTCCGTCGCCAAACTTCCCTGCGTTATCGAACCGCCAAGGAACCCTATTGTAAGTTCCTGTCCACTCTGGGCGCGCTGTATAACTGATTTTATTCTTTCAAGATCATAATTTTCCATGGTTTATCCTCCATATTTGAACATCAGCTCATTAATAATCCTATATTACCTCTAAGTTAGGATATAATTTAATTCCACCCCTCAATTTCGAGACCTTCTATATATTCGGCCAGCTCCGTTGCCATCTCACACGCCTCCGGTATTCGGAGATGTCCTGGCGTGCCGCATCCGTTTCTTCCATATACATAATGAGTTATCATTTTATCATTCATAGTGTCAACCACTTCATCTATAGCCTTGTCCCATGAACAGTCGTGACAGAGAAGTGTGGTACAGCAGATTATGTGTGCATCCGGATATGTCTTCCTGAGTTTTCCCAGAAATTTCATGTAATGGTCACGCCACGTTTCCGCCTGCCTGCCGTTATAGTCATTTTTCATAAAATCATACGGATGGTTGTCATTCTGTCCTATAGCAACTATAACAACCTGAGGTGTGTACTGGGAGAAATCCCACTGTGTCACCGGACCAAATGTAGGATTGTAGTGAATCTTATCCCACACACTTTCCATGCCAATCTGATTCGGCTCTTGGAACCATCCTATCCTGTCCATGAGAGCTATCCCTCCCTGGGCTATGTCATGAATCTGTGCTTTCAGCTTTCTTGCAGTAATCCACGCATACGAATACCAGCTGTTTGAATAACCGCCATTGTGTACCGGGTCTTCCTTTCCAACGCAGTCGACAGCCTCCGATACCTCGCCCGCTGACACCGAATCTCCATACACCTCTATTCGCCTGCCTGACAGCGGTTTCAAAGGAAGAAGTCTCTCCCCATCTCCAATCTCATACTCAAGTATTGTTACCTCATGGCATGCATCCTGTCTCTTGAAGAACAGCACACAATGTTCATTTGTATCGTTATCCGGAACCGCTATATCCAGTTCCATGATCCCTTCTTTGTTCAAAAAATAACTTCTCTGTGACTGATCGATTATACATCCAAGATAATTGTCCCAATAGTTATTCCTGTTGGACACCTTTATCTTAAGAGTATTGCCCGTAAATTTCATCTCCGCAGATGTACAAGGATATACCCACACCGGCTTCTCCGCATCTGTCCAGTCAATACGTCCTGTATACCTGATCATAACATCATTTGGCTTGATCTTCATAATATTGTCCCCTGTCATTATCAATTTTTTCCGCAAATGTATAATCTCCATGATGTCACATATTCTTTTGTCATTCCATTTGTTCCATATACATTCCTGTTTTTTATATTAGTTAAATTTTGCCTGATAGTCAAACTTTATTTAGTTAAATATTAATTATTTTTTAATCACTTTAAACAAAATATGATTGAGAAGGTAGTTTCATATCTATAACACACCCCCATATACGTCTATTGATTATTTTTAACTGCAGTTCTATTATATGAAAGTAAACTATTCAATACATTTTGTAAGGAATGAAATCTATGAAAAGAGTAAACTTTGAAAATGGAAAGATAACTCAAAATATACTCGGTGTGGCCATGCCTATGCTAGTGGCTCAGCTCATAAGTCTGCTGTACAACGTGATCGACCGGATCTACATAGCAAGAATACCTGATGTGGGCACCGCTGCTCTCGGCGGAGTCGGTCTCTGTTTCCCGATCACCATCATAATCACTGCCTTCAGCAATCTGTTTGGCAGTGGCGGTTCCCCTCTGTTCTCAATCAGAAGAGGGATGGGGGATGATAAAACCGCAGATACCATAATGAATACAGCCTTCACTATGTTATGTGGTGCTGCCATTATTCTCATGGCTGTCGGTATGATATTTGCAAGACCGCTGTTGGTCCTGTTCGGAGCATCGGAAAGCGCACTCACATATGCGTACCCATATATGATGATATATCTGCTTGGCACTCTGCCATCCATGGTATCAACAGGCATGAACCCATTCATCAATGCACAGGGATATTCTGTAACAGGTATGCTGACAGTGGCCGTCGGTGCTACCGCCAACTGTATTCTCGATCCCGTATTTATATTTGTCCTACATCTCGGCGTCAGAGGTGCGGCCATAGCCACCGTGATATCGCAGATCATGTCTGCCGCTTTTGTCCTCTACTTTCTGAAGAACAAAGCCGAATTGCAGGTAAAGCTGCTTTCATTGGGACAATTCAGGGAGTGTGTGACATATGCAAAGGATATTGTCAGTCTGGGAACCGCTGGATTTGTGATGCAGCTCACAAACAGCCTTGTATCAATATGCTGTAACAGTGTCCTGTCACGTACCGGAGGCGTTGTCTATGTGTCAGTCATGACCATCGTATCAAGCGTCAGACAGATCGTCGAAACTCCTATCTGGTCAATAGCCGAAGGTGCTTCCCCAGTCATCAGCTACAATTATGGAGCCAGAAAGCCCGATCATGTCAAAAAATCCATAGCCATCATGTCTCTGCTTGCAGTGATATATATGGTCATAGCATGGGGAATCATCCTGATTGCTCCGGGAGCACTTATATCTGTATTCAGCTCAGACAGTTCACTTATAAGTGACTCCATCCCGGCTCTCAAAATATATTTCGCTGCATTTGCATTTATGCTGCTTCAGTATATCGGCCAGACTACTTTCAAATCGCTGAACAAGAAAAAGCAGGCGATTTTCTTCTCTCTGCTCAGAAAGGCGATCATCGTAGTCCCTCTTACATACCTGCTACCGTATGCTTTCCATCTCGGAACAAATGGCGTATTCATGGCTGAACCTATATCAAATATACTCGGAGGAAGCGCATGCTTTTTCACAATGCTGTTAACCGTAATACCGGAGCTTAACCGGATGAAAAAATAAAAATGATCCCACAGATATCCATAATAATATCTGTGGGATCAATAATTCTCTCTCTATTTTATTGTCTGGTTAAACTGCTTATCATCTAAGCTGCCTTCTTATCCTGAGTCATGTCTTTTGCATCTGGAGCCGTGATATCCTCTGATTCACGGTGCATCTTCTCACCCCAGTTTTCGTCCACAAAGCATTTGATTGCTGCTACGAGTGCTATAACCCCAAATGTATAAGCCAATATATCCATTGCCATAATTATCTCTCCTTCACTGGTAATCTCTATTACATTTAATTCCCAATGAAGGTGCGTTTCTTCCCGTCTGACCTGTGTATATATTCCAGAAGTATCCATCTGCGGCTGTTTGTCATCTCGGGATATCTGCCTGCAGATGCACATACACAGAATATCAGACTCAACAGCAATGCCGCAAGAACCGCCGACAGCATCCATGTATCGTCTATGGATTCTTCTGAATTTCCAGTCCGTATGTTTCTTGTCTGGATCACAAGCCCCGCAGAACTGTCAACCATGAGCACATCGTTGTTCCCGGCGTCTATTCCCCGACTCTCACCAAGCAATGATACCGAATGCGCAGAATAATTCCTGACATTCGGGTTGTAAAGCCCACAAACTCCAAGATATGAGACGCACATAACCACAGCAATTATCCATGCATATATATTGTAATGCGCTCTGCATCCTGCCATATGTGCCACCTCCCATACTTGATAAATACATCTGTCTTACTTACCATGTATTATATTATATAAGGGAGTTTTTTTCTTCCGATACACCGCTTCTTTAGCTGTCTCTTTGCCGTTTATTTGTCAATTCTTATCCTGCTCAGACTGGACAACCTCTATCCTGAACACATTGATCGTGTCCACATCAGGACAACAGAACACTGCAGTTCCCGGCTCATTTCCCGGGATGGTTCCACCATATCTAAGAATATCCACATATGGAAATGCCACATGCATGGCCATGGGACAGAGCTGCCCTCGCTCAGTATCAAAATCGTAGCTGTCACCTATCTTATGCCCCCTGTGGCAGCCGTGAGGGCCTTTGCGGTCTATGAGTGTTATCTTGATCTGCGGTCTGCTCATTCCGTTATCACCCCTATGTACTGTTCAAGAGGGATTCCCTTGTACTTGTCAACATTGTCCTTGTTCAAGGCTATAAGCTTCTCCACCACTTTCATGGCTGACTGCACACTGTCTTCTATGCTGTGTCCGCCTCTGTACTTTCCGATAAGCACAGCAGAGAATATATCACCGGTTCCCGGAAATCTCACAGGAATCTCTGTATATGGGAACACGTTCATTTTGTCTGTCTCGCCATCCAACAGGAGAGTGCTTGTCTGTCCATCTATATTCACGCTGGTAATAACTACGGTCTTTGCTCCATATCCGTGAAGCGTATGTGCCAGATCTTCGGCCTCCGCCATGGTCAGTATCCTCTTGTCAGTGTATTTGCTGGCAAGAAATGCTGCTTCTGTGCAGTTTGGCACTATGAGATCCGCCACTTTGCACATCTGTCTCATATAGCCAACCGTATTCTCCGTAACACCGTTGTACAGGATTCCGTCATCGCCCATGATCGGATCGACAAATATAAACGCACCCTGGTCTTTCTTCTTCTCACAGAACTCAGCCACAAGCCTGGTCTGTTCCTCCGATACAAGAAATCCGGTTGCTATGGTGTCAAATGTAAATCCAAGCTCACCCCACACTCTCATGCTGTTCTTCATATATCCGGTCGTCTCAAGTATATCGAACTTCCCGTAGTCCAGTGTATTTGACACGAGTGCCGTCGGAAGGTTGTACACTTGGAATTTCATGTTGGACATTATCGGTATCATCGCTGACAGTGCAACCTTGCCATAACCAGCCATATCGTTTATAAGCAGTATATTATTCATAGTCTCTTCCTCTTCCTGATCAATTAAAGTATATTATTTTTATAACATATATTTGTCACCGGATAAAGACTGCTTTATGAACTCGTACTCTTCATCGGTAACTGAGTACAGCTTCCTAACAATGTCATCTATCTCTTCATACAATCTGTATCGCTGCAAATGGTCTTTACCTGTCTTGTACGTCTGCATTTCTGAATTCACAGAACTTTCTGTGATAAGTTCTTCTGCCATAAGCTCTTCTGCCTTTGAGATTATGTGTCTCTGTGTCTCCTCGTCTGCGACTGGAACAGGAATATTCTCTATATGGGATCTCAGAACCTTCACTGCGTTGTACCGCTTCTCATATATGTACTGCGCCACCCTTGAATTGAGTATCGCCATGATATATCTCATATCAAGTCCCGGTATATGTGGAATGACCACATTGCAACTGTTCAACGTAAGCCTCTGCCTGTCGTCATATGCAAATACAAGCTGTCTGTTGATAAACCTGTAGATCAGTTTCTCCGGAGCCCGGTAAAGCTCCAGCGGCGCCGCCTGCTGATACAGGGTAAGTTCCGGATACATATATTTTTCCGTTTTTCCGCATCTGTATCTGTATACATCTGCTCCGGTTATCACTGCCTCCATTCCCTCTCCGCATTCTGTGGACACATATTTCGCATTATCCCCGGTCACTATTCCCAGTGCAAAATCTGCCTGTCCACGCAGAAATTCACAGTTATCTGTATTTTCTATTCTGCAAAGCAGCCTGTACTCATCATCAGTGAGCCTAAGCATAAAATTCTCACTGCCAAGCGGCCTGTCCGTTCCTACAACAAACTCTCTGCCGTCTCTCTCGATCACCGCACCTTTGCTATGTCCAGGATCAAAACTCTTTTCAAGCTGCAGCACCAACGATGGACATTGCACACCATAGAATGCATCGCCAAGGAAACTCACCCGGCTCACATTTGCCGATTCGGCTATGATCTCCCTGATCGTCTTATGATTATGTACATCTAACAATGCCTCCGGCAGCACAAATGCAAGAACTCCTTCATCTGTCAACAGCTTCAGCGCACACTCCACGAACACATCAGACGACTCCACGCCCCTTCCGGCTGCAGTTCTGTATGCTTTCCTGAGTAATGTCCGTGTCTCCCTGTCAAATGTATATCCCCACGGCGGGTTACCGATGATGATGTCATATCCCGGATCAGCCAAGAGCTTCTTATCATCCCCACCACATTCTGAATCATTCCTGTATTCTGAAATGAAGTCTCTGCGCTCTATGTGCTCATATATTGTCCGGATCGCTTCGTCCACATTGACATGTCTTCTTCCGGACAATCTCCCAAGTGCCAGATTGAACCTCGCAAGCTGTACACTGAGTTCATCTATATCGCACGCATATATATTATTTAGTTCTATATCATCCGGAAGCTGTATAAGGAAATTACCGGTTCCGCAACATGGATCGAATAATCGCTTACCACCCTCAGATATTCTGCTTCCCATATCACCGGTCACATCACTTATCAGCGTTCTTACTACCTTTGTCGGCGTATAATATGAACCAGCCGCCTTCCGGCTGCCTGCATCTCTTATAGACATATAGAGAAGTCCAAGTACGTCCTCCCCCTTTTGATAATAGTAATTGGTGTCCATAAGATTTTTGTTATTATTTGCCCATGATAATGCTGCTTTTTTGTCCTGAATTATATCATCGATCAGCGCACTCCATACACCAATTGTCAAGCTTCCATCTATATATGCAGGGAATATTTCTCTGTCAACAGTAATCTCACCACTGCTTACCAGCAGCTTGAGTGCACAATCCGCCAGCAGAGTTCTCATGACCATCTCAGTCACACATATATTCTGCCTCTCCAGCTTATCCACCAGACTTTTTACTGTGTCTGTACTCTCGCAAATGTCTGACACATATCTGTCATACAATCCTTTGCCGGACACATACCGCTTATTCCGCCGGCTTCTGAGCGACCTTCGTTCGCCAGTTTCCAGTGACTGTTTCAGATTACTTACGTACTCCTCTGTGAAATACATCTGACCGGCCGGACCTATGCCCTGTGATTCAATTTTCCCAAGTCTGAGCCAGTTCCGCCCCGTTGCCCTCGATATTGAAAGCTGCTGACACAATCCATCCAGCGTTATGTATTCCTCACTCATACACAGCCCCTCGTTTCTTCATATGTCTGCCTCATATGCTTTTCCTGATCATATTCAAATATATTCATACGCAAAATCTCCGCCTTATTCTTCTTCAAAAAATCAGCCAGAATATTATTCCTGCTCTTATGAAAAATGTGATATAAAAGCATGAGAAATTCGCAAATTATAGATACGTTGGAATGGTCCGTTTCTTACGTTCGGACTCATAGAAACCTTCGACTTGAAACCTATGCTTTGAACGGATTGTAACACCTCGCCCAGCCTTTGTCTATACTTTAGGCAAAACTCTCCAAAACGGAGAATTATGACTCTGGCTGAGGTTCTTTGGATGGCTCTACACAGCCAGAACCCGCAAGCTGTCTCTTAAATATAGTCTTGAATATCAGTCTCACAAGTGGTCCGCAATAACAGAGCTGCCAGAGCAGTGCAACAGGGAGATTCATTCCCCATGTCTGGATAAATGTACCAACACTTGGTGAATCCTTGAACAAAACAGTTGCTATAAGGCTCATGATTGGACACATCATTATGCAGATGTAGAATGATATCATGAAGGTTATCACCTGTGGTCTGTCAGTCGGTCTGACTGTCTTGAACGCAAGCATTGGTGCAAGCTTTCCAACCACGAAAAGCTCCAGCACAATAGCTATCGGCCACATGATCGGCATCTCATGAAGTGCCATGATAAATGTCTGATTGGTGAAACCTCCTGTGCTTAATGCTACATTGTAGCAGATCATTCCATAGACCATGAACATGGCCATGATTGTTGTGAATACGAATTCCTGTAATTTGTTTTGTGGCATAATAATTTTCTCCTAAAAATATTGAGCATGCGCATTTAAAAGCGCTTCGCGCAGGCGCATGCGTGCTTCGTAATATGTCGTCAAGCGTAGCTTGATGACCTGCGCGCACATCAGTGCGCTTCCTCTGTAAGGAATCTCCCGCCTTGACGGCGGGTCCCCCTTACGAAAATAAAAAGCCCAACGAAACTTTCATCTCGTTGAGCTTAACTGCGACTACCATTAATTGCCCCTATAATAGCACATAAACTTTTATATTGCAAGTAATTTTCAGTTTTTTATATACAATTCGAGTGCTTACGCCTGCCCAGCCACGGCCTTCTTGCCAGTGTACAGCTGATAATATCTGCCCTTCATGTTAATGAGCTGATCGTGGGTGCCTCTCTCTATGATGCGTCCCTGCTCCATGACCATGATGCAGTCCGCGTCCTTGACCGTGGAAAGTCGGTGAGCTATGACAAATGACGTTCTTCCCTCCATGAGGGCATCCATTCCCTTTGAAACCATAGCCTCGGTTCTCGTATCAATGGATGATGTAGCCTCGTCCAGGATCAGTGCTGGTGGATCTGCAACCGCTGCCCTTGCAATCGCAAGAAGCTGTCTCTGTCCTTGACTGAGGTTTGAACCATCGCCAGTAAGGATTGTGTTATAACCGTCCGGGAGACGCTTTATGAAGTCGTGGGCATTTGCAAGCTTTGCAGCCTTGATACACTCCTCATCCGTGGCATCCAGCTTGCCGTATCTTATGTTATCCATGACTGTTCCTGTGAACAGATGTGTATCCTGAAGAACTATACCAAGACTTCGTCTGAGATCAGGCTTCCTGATCTTGCCTATGTTGATATTGTCGTACCTTATCTTGCCGTCCTGTATATCATAAAACCTGTTTATCAGATTAGTTATGGTCGTCTTGCCCGCGCCTGTACTTCCGACAAATGCTATCTTCTGACCAGGCTTTGCATACATATTTATGTCGTGCAGAACTATCTTATCTGGATTGTAACCGAAGTCCACATTCTCAAATTCAACCTCACCTGTGAGCTCCCTGTATGTGACCTCGCCAGTCTCATGCCTGTGTCTCCAAGCCCAGAGTCCGGTCCTCTCCTCGGTCTCCGTGAGATTGCCATCTGCATCCTTCTTTGCATTTACCAGCTCAACATAGCCCTCGTCCTCCTCTGGCTTCTCATCCGTCATGGTAAATACCCTGTCGGCTCCGGCTGCAGCCATGACTATGGCGTTGATCTGCTGGCTTATCTGTGTAACCGGCATCGTAAAACTCTTGTTAAGCGTCAGGAATGCCACAAGCGTTCCTATGGTAAGACCTGACCATCCATTTACTGCAAGTACACCTCCAAGTACAGCGCAGAGAACATAGCTTATGTTTCCAAGGTTCGCATTCACCGGCATGGTAATGTTGGCTATCATATTTGCCTTGTAGGCGCTGTCCTGAAGAGATCTATTCAATTTGCAGAAATCGTCATATGCCTTTTCTTCGTGGCAGAACACCTTGACAACCTTCTGTCCGCTCATCATTTCCTCTATATAGCCATTTACCTTACCAAGATCCTGCTGCTGCTTCATGAAGTATCTTCCCGACTTCGCGCCCAAGCTCGACGTCGCCTTTATCATGATAAGCACCATGACGACTGACAGCACCGTGAGCGGTATATCAAGAACTATCATCGCAATGAGTGTTGAGATAAATGTGATGCTTGAGTTTATAAGCTGCGGCATACTCTGGCTTATGACCTGACGGAGTGTGTCAACATCATTGGTGTACACCGACATGATATCTCCGTGTGCATGTGTGTCAAAGAAAGATATCGGAAGGGATTCCATACGTTCAAAAAGTTCAACTCTGAGTCTCTTCATGGTTCCCTGAGTCACATTTACCATGATCCTGTTGTATGCGTATGCGCAGATGATTCCCAGCACAAGTATAAGTCCAAGCCCCAGCATCCTGTGGGCCAGGGGACCATAATCAGGTGAGCTCTGTCTCATCATCGGTTCAATATACACATCGATAAGTTTCTGCATGAACATCGATATACTCAGTATCGCAAGCGCCGATATAAGTATGCTGACCACAACCGTAATACATGCCAGCTTGTATTCCTTAAGAATATATCTGATCAGCCTTCCAAGTGCCTTCATGGGATTTTTGCCCTGATCCTTTCCAGGTCTCTTCAGCCCTGGATCCACTTTATCATCCATCTTATTTTCACTGTATTTCTCTGTATTTCCTGTCATTACACTGCCTCCTTTCCTTCATAATTAATTCATCTTCTCATCGAAATCACCGCCGCCAGACATCTGTACGTCGTAGATCTCCTTATATATCGTGTTGTTCTTTAACAGATTCTCATGTGTGTCGAAGCCGCTGACCATTCCGTTATCCAGAACTATGATCCTGTCAGCATCCTGCACACTTGATATTCTCTGTGAGATTATGATCTTGGTTGTATTCGGTATCTTAGTCGCAAATGCCTGCCTGATCTTCGCATCCGTAGCGGTGTCAACTGCGCTTGTGGAATCATCGAGAATGAGTACCTTAGGACTCTTGAGCAGCGCTCTGGCAATGCAGAGTCTCTGCTTCTGACCGCCGGACACATTGCTTCCGCCCTGCTCGATCCAGGTATTATATCCATCCGGCATCCTGTCTATGAACTCATCCGCACAGGCAAGCACGCACACCTCACGGCACTCTTCCTCCGTGGCATCCTCCTTGCCCCATCTCAGGTTGTCGAGTATCGTGCCTGAGAACAGCACATTCTTCTGCAGCACGACCGCAACCTCATTCCTGATGACCTCCATGTCGTAATCACGCACGTCGTGGCCTCCGACACAGACCGAACCGCTGTCCGGCTTCACATCATACAGTCTGCTTATCAGATTGACAAATGTCGACTTACCACATCCGGTTCCACCTATCACGCCGACCGTCTCACCGGATTTTATGTGAATATCTATATCTTTCAGTGTATCCTCCGCACTTCCGGCCTTATACACGAAGTCCACATGGTTGAAATCTATTCTTCCATCAGGGACCTCCATGATCGGCTCATCAGGATTGGTCATGGTAGGTGTCTCCTCAAGGACCTCAGATATTCGTCTCATACTTGCCATACTCATGGAGATCATGACAAATACCATGGACAGCATCATCAGCGACATCATCATGCTCATGACATAGCTGAAAAGTGATGTAAGATTTCCAGTTGTCATGCTACCACCGACTATGAAGTGTGCTCCGATCCACGACAGGAGCATCATACATGTAAAGATGACAAACATCATGATAGGATTGTTGAAAGCCAGCAGGCTCTCTGCCTTTATGGACAGCTCCGCAAGCACCTCAGCAGCCTTGCCAAACTTCTTATCCTCATATTCTTCCCTGACAAATGCCTTTACAACTCTTATCGCTGATACATTTTCCTGAACACTGGCATTCAGGTTATCATAGTTTCTGAATACCTCGTCAAATATAGGGGTTACCTTGAATATGATGAAGAACAATCCAAATGCAAGAACCACAAGTGCTGCCACAAATACAAGTGACAGCTCCACGTTGATTGTAAAGCACATTATCATACTGCAAATGAGCATGAGTGGCGCACGGACCGCTATTCGTATGAGCATCTGGTACGCGTTCTGTACATTTGTCACATCCGTCGTCATACGTGTTATAAGACTGGCGGTGCTGAACTTGTCAATGTTGGTAAATGAAAACTCCTGCACATTCCTGTACATGCCCTCCCTCAGGTTGCAGGCAAATCCTGTCGATGCGCTGGCAGCAAATTTGCCCGCCATCACTCCAAAGAAAAGGCTCAGGAAAGCCAACACAAGCATGAGTCCGCCATACATATACACCTTGCTCATGTCCTGTCCGTTGATTCCCTCATCGATTATCTTGGCGGTCACAAATGGAATGAGGATCTCCATAAAGACCTCTGCCGCCGTAAAAACAGGTGTAAGTATCGAGTCCTTCTTGTACTCGCCCACCTGACCAAGCAATGTTTTGATCATTCTATTTCCTCCTTGTTTCAGTTTGAAATGCTGACAGAATCCTCAGATGCACAAAATCAGGAATTTGATTTATGATATGCGATATCTGATCGTCAGCTATGTGTGATTTGACGCAAGTTGCATAAATATTAATACTTCTATTTTTTAATGTCAATAGTATACAGAGGCGTTTTATTTGTGAAATTTCTGTGTATTTAAAGTATTTAATGTCATATTAAAAATGAGGCATATGAACAGCTTCTTAGTCCATATGCCTCATTTTATAGAGATCTAATATTTAATTTCCGCTCTAACAGCCATTTCATTCAAAGCCATCAATGGGTCTTGAACCTTTTCTTAACACAAATTCCTGCAACCCCCACTATTGAAACAAACATAAGAATCACATACAACTGCAAGTCTGTACTGTCACCAGTTTTTGGAGATGATTGTGTTGTTTTATCCGTTGTACTTGTCTCCTGTGTTTTATTGGTTGTGTCTTCCGAAGGCTCCTGTGTTGTACTGGTTGTGTCTTCCGAAGGCTCCTGTGTTGTACCGGTTGTGTCTTCCGAAGGCTCCTGTGTCCCCGTTGTCTTCTCGTTTACTGTAAAATGAGCTGTCGCTGTTCCACTTTCAGAGACAATGCCAAGTGTATGCTCGCCCTCCGAAAAGCCGGCAACATAATCCTCTTTCAATGTTACGATTATACTTCCAGATTCCACCGTATAATTACTCTCATCTATGGTCTTTCCGTCAACCTCAACACGAATAAAATCCCTGTATGCAGCATCAGATGTGAATGATAGTGCATTCTTCGCACCTGCTGTTACTGTTGCTCCATCTCCCTTGATAATAACAGGGGCAAGTTTCGCAAGCACTGTGTCTTCCTTTTTAATTTCATTTTCTGCTTCTTCATCACTAAAATACTTATTACATTTATCACAGAACCAATATGTGCTGTTTCCTTCTTTTGCAGCAGTAGCAGCTTGCTTTTCTACTTTTTCCATATCGTGACCGGCGTTTTCTGCTGTCCGTACATTTTCCTTTGTTTGAGATTCAAAAGCAGAATTTTCAAATGTCACACTGTATGTAGTTAATTCTGGCAATACGCAGTTCTTTTCCTGTATTACTGTTGCTGTTGTATCTGCTGTCTCACTTTCTACGCCATCACATGCTGTACTTTTTCTTTCTGCTGTACAGTGTTGATCGTCTGTGCTCCATGTGTATGTTACTTCTCCATAACTATGACCTGCTGCCGGAATCTCCGTATAGGTGGTGTAATCACAGTTACTGCAGGTATAGTAAGCTTCCCAACCGTTTGCGGTACAAGTCGCCGCCTGTGCATCGTGATGTACGAGGTCGTGACCCGTAGCTTGGATCGTCTCTGTTTTTATTCTGCCGCATCCAATGCAAGTATACTTTCTCTCCCCCTCTGTTGTGCAGGTTGGAGAAATAGTTATAGTGCCATTATCCCAAATATGTACTCCAACATCGCCCTTTTCTGCGCAGACATTACACTCATGCCAATGATTGTTTTCATCCGAAATCCAGTTTGAGTTCCAATCATGTCCGAGAGGGGTGGATGTTCCTCCGCAGATCGTACAAGTCTGTCCGCTTGTGCAGGTTGCCGTTCCACTCCACACATGCGCAGAACGTGGATTGGTGATATTAGTGCCACATTCTGTGCAATAAACGTGATGCCAATGATATCCAGCGTCTTTGTATTCATAAGTTCCGGTTGTACTTACCCATTTACCACAGATGTCGCAATAGGCTCTGCCCGCATATGCCGGTATCCGCAGCAGCATCAGCACCATGCACATAGTGAGCAGGGTGGTCAAAATTCTTCTCTTCATATAGTTCCCTCCCTTAAAAATAAATCTGAGTTTGGTTAGTGATTTCTGTATATAAAGATTTTATCATTTTGACTTCTTCCATGTAATCTCCGTTTCGATACGAAAATGTATATTTTCCTATTTCAGCATATAATTTTTAAGCTCATCCCTCTTATTTATATTCATTTTTTCATAAATCCTGCTCAGATAAGTTTTAACCGTATTTGGTGAAAATCCCAGATAATCTGCAATTTCCTGATTATTCCAATCTCGGCTTGCCAGCATTGCAATCGAGAATTCCACTGTGGATAATGCATCCGTCACTGAATTTCCTGACATAGGATTGTGGATTGACATCCATCCCCTGCTAAAGGCAATGACTTTATCAGATAATTTGTTATATAGTTTTGAATCCTCCTTGCGGATACATGACTCCAGAAGTCCCTGCAGCAAACCATGATGTTCAATAAAGGGTTCCAAAAATTCGTCTTCTTTCGCCACATTCCACGCCAGCATCAATGCATCTTTTGCTTTCTGCTGATTTTTCAGATTCATCTGACACATTGCAATCATACAATACAGATAGATCATACTAATAGGATATATATCATCCCTGAACATCAATGCTGCCTCGCAAATTCCAAGTGCCCTGCCATACTCGCCTTTTAAATATGCCATGTGAGCTATTACATAGGCAGAAAACAGCTTAATTCCGGGCGGCAATGTTACTGCATAAAGCTCCACATCCGGAAGTTCATCCACCGAAAGATGCAAAAGCACAGAGGACATATATCCCGCAAATACACTGACAGCCCTGTCCTCAGCGGATGAAGGATTTTTCGTCTCTTTTTCAAGACATTCCTGAATCTCCATCAGTCCTTTTCTTGATGCAGCTTCTCTGCCAAGTGTCAGATTAGAATATACATATAACAGGCAGGATGACATCTTCAATTTTATATTATGGCTCATCAGATAACGTTCTGCTATATGATTACACTCCTCCGCCTGCCCGGTAAAATAATAGTATTCAGCACGTGCTATCTCCTGAAAATCCCTGTCTTCAAAACTGTCTACCATCTTTTTCGCTTCACCCGGCTGAAATGCTGCATTGATCAACGGCAGTATGGTATATTCACTCATAATCGTATCCCTCCAAACCAACGATCCGCCAAATCATTTATCAATCGCTCTAAGTATAAATCCTGCTGCCACTCCGGCTGCCACGCCTACCACTATTCCGCCAATGATATCTGTCGGGAAATGCACATACAGATACATCCTTGAGAACGCTATGAGGATCGCTATCACACAGGATATTGCGCCCAGCAGTTTCTTTCTGCTCATGAACAACGCCGTGACAGCTGCAAATGATGCCGCCGTGTGTCCCGATGGGAAGGAATAATCCGTCGGTTTCTTCACTATCAGATCTGTAAAATTTGCCACATCATATGGTCTTGTCCTTACGACCAGATTCTTTAACAGGCAGTTGGTTATGAGAAGATCAAGAATAAGTGCGATGGCCATGCAAAGCCCTGCCTTCCTCGTCTTTGGAATGATCAGCAGCACCGCTGCCATTACTATCCACAATATTCCCGCATTTCCAAGTGATGTGATCGCCACCATGATCTTGTCAAGCCATGGGGTATGTATATTCTGGAGAGCGTCAAGGACTTCTATCTCCCACATCAGAAATTACCGCCGTTCCAGCCCCAGTCATGTACGCCGTGGTAAGTCACGTACACCGCATTTCCCGGGATTCCAAGTACATCTGCAAATATATCGCAGATCTTTCCTGTCATGGCATCACATGCCTTAGGAGTCACATCACCGAATACGCTGACTTCCACATATGCACCCTTATCAAGTTTCTTTCCGCCCATGAACAGGTCATATCCATCGTTTATACCAACCATAAGGTAGCTCTCCGTCTTGTTCATCGTTGTTATCGCCTGACCAAGACTGTTCTTAAGAGTCTCCTTCTGGTCATCGCTCATCTTCACTGTAACCTTTGAATCTATAAATGGCATTTCTTTGTCCTCCTAAATTATATTATTCATATAAAATATATACACGACTTTTGTAGACATTTGTCTTTGTATGCTATATTGTGGCAAAATCATAATAGCACTACCAAATCAGGGGAATACGATGCCGCCGGTCCTTAGGTGGCGCAACAGGCGGCACCTTAGTACCGTTGCAGGCTGAGTTAAGCGGGAGCGACCCCTGATTGGTATGCTATTATGATTCTGCCATATTAATAACTATCCCAGGCAAATGTCTACAAAAAGTCCTCAAATTCTATCTCAGACGGCAGTCTCAGATCTCCTCTCGGGCTGACCGACACGGTTCCGACCTTCACGCCGTCCGGCATACAGTTCCTCTTGAACTGCTGGCGGAAGAATCTCGTGTAGAATACCTTCTGCCATTTGTCGATCTCGCTGTCTGAGAAATTGTACTCGTCACTCTGTCTTACAGCCTCCTTGCACAGCTCATTTACCTCCTCAGGGGACATTCCATATCGCAGTGTATAATATAAGAAGAAATCGTGCAGGATGTATGATCCCACGGTGTCCTCCGTCTTCTGCGCGATGGTTCCGTCCGGGTTCGGTGGAAGCAGCTCCGGGCTGACCGGTGTGTCTATGATATCGTCTATGATCGGCGCGATACCCTCAAATCCGTCAACCTCCATGAAATGTCCGACTTCGTTCACAAGTGAGCGCACCAGAGTCTTTGGTATACTTGTATTCACCGCATACATGCTCATATGGTCGCCGTTGTAAGTGCACCAGCCAAGTGCCAGCTCTGAGAGATCTCCGGTTCCAACCACGAAGCCGCCCTCCTTGTTGGCGACATCCATGAGTATCTGTGTTCTCTCCCTCGCCTGACAGTTCTCATAAGTGACGTCATGCACGCTCTCGTCCTGTCCGATATCGGCAAAATGCTGTCTCACCGATGCAGCTATGCTTATCTCTCTGCTGTCACAGCCGAGCAGCCTCATGAGTTCCGTGGAGTTGTTCTTCGTCCTGTTTGTCGTTCCAAATCCCGGCATAGTGATTCCCACGACAGTTGTGGATGGAAGTCCCGCATTCTTCACCGCCTGTGCCGAAACCAGCAGAGCCAGTGTGGAATCAAGTCCACCTGACACTCCCACGACCACACATTTGCAGTGGGTCGCCTCTATCCTTCTCTGAAGTCCGGCAACCTGCATCTTGAATATCGCCATGCACCTCTCAAGCTTATTTCCCGATGGGACAAATGGTGTCATCTTCACCTTCATGAGCACATTTCCTTTGTCCATGAGCGGAGTATCGCACACCACCGTCTCATACTTTCTGAATGCGAAATCACGCTTACAGTCGGCAAATGACTTGTTGGCTATCCTGTCGTGTCTTATCTTGGTAAGACTTATATCCCTGATCAATACTCCGTCCTCAAATGGCTTTACCTCGCCGAGGAGTTTGCCGTTCTCGTACATCAGATTGTGTCCTGAAAATACCAGATCCGATGTGGACTCATACATTCCAGCGGACACATACACATATCCGCACAGGCAGTCCGATGACACACTTCCTATCAGCTTGTGCCTATATGCAGCCTTTCCTATGACCTCATTTGACGCGGAAAGATTGAGTATCACCTCTGCTCCCGCCATGGCGAGAAGTCTTCCCGGCGAAACCGGAGTCCAGGCGTCCTCGCATATCTCTATGCCAAGCTTGACCCTCTGTTCTCCGCTGCCCATCTCTATCATCACATTGTTGCCAAACAGCACTTCACTGCCAACAGCCCTGTCCCCGGCTTTCTTTGAACCGGCATTGTATTCAAGCTCATCTCCATCATCTTCCGGGTCCATGAGATTGACCATCACCGCATCATACTTTCTGGCTGAGAACCATCTCTTCTCGTAGAACTCACCGTAGTTTGGAAGGTAAGTCTTCGGCACGATGGCCACGACTCTTCCGCCCTGCAGGAACGCCGCACAGTTGAACAGCTCTCCGTCCACCTCAAATGGCAGACCGACCACCAGTGCCGACTGACCAGTACATGTAGCCATGGCAAGCTGAAGAAGTCCTCTTCTCGCGCCATCTATGAGCTTTCTGTTCTCAAACAGATCCGCACAGGTATATCCCGTGATAGACAACTCTGGCGTCACTATGACATCCGCAGCATCCTTATACTCTTCATATATATCCATTATCTCTCTGACATTTCCGCTGACACTTCCGATGTGAACCTTCGGCGTAACGGCCGCCACACGCAGCATATTCTTCATGTATGAATTCCTCCTTACATTTGGCTTTCATCTTGTTTAGTCTTTCTTAAATATAATCAACTTACTTATGATGTAATTAAGTAATATAACGATAATCTGTGCAACAATCTTAACTATCATACTATTAAAACCAAGTATAGATATAAATACTAATAGAATTACTTCTTCTACTACCAATGTAATTATTCGTCCACCAAAAAAGGCTGCCATCTGCTTCAGAAAGTCTTGCACACCACTTGTAGGAGAATCAAAAACCCATATACGATTTGTCAAAAAAGCAAATAATACAGTAATTATCCACGATAAAATATTCGCTATCAACTCATTGATACCCAAATACACATTAAATAGTGCATAAGTACAAATGCTTACTATAAAACTTAATCCTCCAAATACTAAATATAAAATCACTTCTTTATACTTACTATATAGTGGTTCAAATACTCTTAGCCCCGGAAGTTCAAATATTTTATCAAAAATATCCTTTTTTTTCATTGCTAATTAACCTTCTTTGAATTCTTGTCATTCGTTTCAGATATTATATAGTGTGGTCTCTTTTTTGTTTCCAAGTACATCTTAGCTATATACTGCCCCATTATTCCTAAACAGAAAAGCTGTATTCCACCTATAAATATGATTACACATATTATAGATGCCCATCCGGCAACAGGATCTCCGAATACCAATCTTCTGACTATCACCAAAATAAGGCTTAAAAAGCCCACAAAAGTCATTGCCATTCCAAACCAAGAGGCCACTGAAAGAGGAGCTTGTGAAAAATTAATAATGCCATCTATTGCATATTTCAGCAGTTTCCAAAAACTCCAGCTAGTCTCACCGGCAACTCTTTCAATATTCTCATACGGCAGCCAATATGTATTGAAACCGATCCACCCAAATATGCCTTTTGAAAATCTATTATACTCGCCCATTTCCACTATGGCATCGACCATTTCGCGCTTCATAAGACGGAAGTCTCTTGCTCCGTCTACAATATCGGCATCTGATATTTTATTAATGATCTGATAAAACTTACGGGCAAACCAGCTTCTGATTTTTGGCTCGCCTTTACGATCAGCCCGCCTTGTAGCTACTGAGTCGTATTCTCCGGATTCCAGAATTTTTAACATCTGTGGTAACAATGATGGTGGATCCTGCATATCAGCATCCATAACAGCTACATAATCCCCCTTTGCATTACAAAAGCCCGCATACATTGCAGCCTCTTTGCCAAAATTTCTTGAGAAAGAATGGTACTTAACATGTTCATCTTTTGCAGAAAGCTCCCTCATTATTTCCAATGTTTTATCTTTTGAGCCATCATTTACGAGCAATAGCTCATATTCTACCCCCATATTTCTTACTACCTTTGTTACTTCATCATAAAAAATCGGTAGTGATTCTTGCTCATTATAACAAGGAACTATTAAACTAATCATCACACATTCTCCTTATCTAATATTTTTTCTTCTCTTCGCAACGAGTAATTTTATACCAATAAATAATGCAACTATAAAACCTATAGCTGAAATTATTTCTGAAATTCTCCAGCTTATCGGCTCTCTAAATCCTATAGTTAATGTTCCATTATATCTTGGTGGTACCTTGAATGTCACACAATTATTTACAGAACCAACCAAATCTAATTTCTTATTATTTTTATCAAATACCGTATAATACTTATAATTAAAAATAGGCACTTGAACAATCGCATCATCTATTGTGCTATCGTTTTTTATTGTTAAATATGCATCTCCTTTGTTTTTATGATAATCTGAAATCAAATCTCCATGAAAACTGAATACTTCCAACCTGATACCCTAATCCATCTATTCCCAGAATTTGCTGGATACTACCCCATGGGAAAAATTTACATATGAATAATGTGTTTACAATACCAAACGCACTGAAGATTTTTATACAAAAAATTGCTTTTTCATTACCTTCTTTGGAAGAGTATTTATATAGGCAATATAATGTAATCCCCAAAGATAAAATTAAAGCTGCACCTAAAGTAATGCACTTCCAACCTTCATTTCCAGGAGCAAACAGCTGAAATATGTCTATTATTTCTTGTGAGCTATTATCTAAAAGTCTTAAATCCCCAGCCTGTACTATGGTTTCCTGGCTTACGAAGTAATCAATAAATGGAAGCAAATACCAAATTGTAAGTACTAAGCACATTATGGCAGCTTTTATGAATGCCATAATTCTTTCTTTTTTTAATGTTCTTTTTAATAAAACTATACATAAAATAATTAGATTTACGACTACTATCTCGCAGGTCAATACATGACTCAATATAATCCCAGACATTCCCAACGCCAAATATATCCACTCATTAATGCGCGGCTTTTTACTATTATAAATAAGATATACCCCAACAACTATAAGTGGTAAAAACGTCATATAATATAGAAAAGCCACAGGATATAGAAAAAAATCACAATAGTATATCGGAGTTGGATAACTGTATCCGTTATCCAGTGAGGTCCCCATTCTAATAATAAAATTTCCATTTTGCGCAGAGAAATTTTTTAGATCTAAATCCAAAACTGTCCTTGGTTTTATAAGTGTCTCACAAATTTAGTTTATAAAATTGCCGTATATAACTTTTATTTTTTACTTTATCATTTAATGCCATTTTAATCAATATACTTCATTTCCTGCGTACCGTTTTACCAGGATTCAGAACCTCTTGTACTTCTAGTGCAGCGCAGTTTCAAAATACCGTTTAAAGAGCACAACCTGGGAAGCGTAAAAACACAAAAATAAGACTCCCGGGCACATCATTACGCCGGAAGTCTTATTCTTAATAATATAACAGTCTGATGCTATATAGTGTAGGATTTACTTTCCAAGTGGCTTGCCAGTAAGCTTCTCATAGCCCTCAAGGTAGATGTCAATAGTCTTCTGAGCGACATCCTCTGGAAGCTTCCAGCCCTTGTCAGGATTAGCCTTCAGCCAGTCACGTGCGAACTGCTTGTCAAATGATGGCTGGCCATGACCTGGCTCATATACATCTGCTGGCCAGAATCTTGAGCTGTCAGGTGTAAGCATCTCATCGCCGAGAACGATATTGCCATTCTCATCGAGACCAAACTCAAACTTTGTATCTGCAATGATGATTCCTCTTGTAAGTGCGTACTCTGCACACTTCTTGTAAAGTGTGATGGTGTACTCCTTGAGCTTTGAAGCGTACTCCTCGCCCTTGCCAGGGAAGTACTTCTCAAGGTGAGCAATGCTCTGCTCATATGATATATTCTCATCGTGATCGCCAATCTCGGCCTTTGTTGATGGTGTGTAGATAGGCTCAGGAAGCTTATCAGACTCCTTTAATCCCTCTGGGAGCTTGATTCCACATACTGTGCCATTCTCCTTGTAGCTTGCCCAACCGCTTCCTGTGATGTATCCACGAACGATACACTCGATTGGAAGCATCTCAAGCTTTCTGCACATCATGCTGTTGCCATCGAACTTCTCCTGCTGGAAGAACTCAGGCATATCTTTTACATCAACTGAGATCATGTGGTTAGGAAGAATATCCTGTGTCATGTCAAACCAGAACTTTGACATCTGTGTCAGAACTGTTCCCTTCTTGGAAATTACATTGTCGAGGATGACATCGAAGCAGCTTATACGGTCTGTAGCTACCATGATCAGGCTGTCTCCATTGTCATAAATCTCACGTACCTTACCTTCTTTGATTGGCTTTAATTCCTGCATTTTTTTATCTCCTTGATATTTGTATTAATACCTGTTAGAAATTGTATTCATATAAGTGTGTATCACTTTTTATGGTTGCTTGTCAAGGCTTTGGAAGCCCTCAAAAATTTTTTCTCAAAATTTGTCAAGGTTTATGCGCCTCACGGGATTTTTATTGTGTAAAAGCACATTTTTCATCTTTACAATATCATTTGTGATGACTATAATAACAGAGCACAATATCTAGTGGGTGCTTCACATTATTTCCACCAAATATATTGTGTTCACATATTTTGAGGGAGGCTATTGCTGTGTCAGAGGAAGCTAAAACACACGTACACGTAATCAAAAGGAATGGAGAAGAGGTGACATTTGACCTGTCAAAGATCGAGAATGCCATCAAAGCTGCCAACAATGAGGTTGACAAACTCCACCAGCTCAACGAATATCAGGTTCACGCCATCGCGGACAACCTGGAGAAACAGATAGAATCAATGTCCCACGCAGTTCACGTGGAGGACATTCAGGATATGGTCGAGACCGGTATCATGGAGATGAGAGGATATGAGGTTGCACAGAAATATGTGCGTTACCGTTACAAGAGAGAGCTCGCACGTAAGTCCAACACCACGGACAACGGAATCCTTGCGCTCATAGACCATATGAACGAGGAAGTCAATCAGGAAAACTCCAACAAGAATCCGGTGATCAACTCGACACAGCGTGACTACATGGCCGGTGAGGTATCCAAAGATCTGACCAAGAGAATGCTTCTGCCTGAGGATATAGTTGAGGCACATGAGGCCGGAATCATACATTTCCATGATTCTGACTACTACGCTCAGAAGGAGCACAACTGTGACCTCATCAACCTTGAGGATATGCTGCAGAACGGAACAGTGATCAGTGAGACCATGATCGAGAAGCCGCACAGCTTCTTCACGGCATGCAACGTCACCACGCAGATCGTGGCACAGGTTGCCAGCAACCAGTACGGCGGGCAGACGTTTACCCTGTCTCATCTGGCACCATTTGTGGATGTTAGCAGGAAGAAGCTCCGTGCACAGGTCATCGAGGAGCGCAATGACTGTGGCGAATCCCTTGATGATGCCATTATCGACAAGATAACAGAGAAGAGACTTCTGAACGAGGTCAAAAGTGGAATACAGACTATACAGTACCAGCTCATCACCCTGATGACATGTAACGGACAGGCACCATTTGTCACCATGTTCATGTACCTGGATGAGGTTCCTGAGGGACAGACAAGGGATGACCTGGCACTCATCATAGAGGAGGTCCTGAATCAGAGGATCAAAGGAGTTAAGAACGAGAAGGGAATCTGGATCACTCCGGCATTTCCTAAGCTCATATATGTTCTGGACGAGGACAACATCACCACAGATTCCAAATACTGGTATCTGACTGAGCTTGCCGCCAAATGCACCGCAAAACGTATGGTTCCTGACTACATCTCCGCCAAAGTCATGAGAGAGATGAAGGACGGCGACGTATATCCATGCATGGGCTGCAGATCATTTCCTACAAAGGAGGACGGCATCAGGAATCCTGATGGATCCCGCAAATATTACGGACGTTTTAACCAGGGTGTCGTGACCATCAATCTTGTTGATGTGGCATGTTCATCATACGGCGACATGGACAAATTCTGGAAGATCCTGGACGAGCGTCTTGAGCTTTGTCACAAGGCACTCAGATGCAGACATGAAAGACTGCTCGGAACCATATCAGATGTCGCTCCTATACTGTGGCAGCACGGTGCGCTGGCAAGACTTAAGAAAGGCGAGAAGATTGACAAGCTGCTCTTCGGCGGCTACTCAACTATTTCCCTTGGCTATGCCGGTCTCTGCGAAATGTGTGTCCGTATGATCGGCAAAACACATACATCCGAGGAAGGCAAGAAATTTGCGCTCGCTGTAATGCAGAAGCTCAACGACAAATGTGCTGAGTGGAAGGCTGCTGAGAATATCAGCTATTCCGTATACGGAACACCTATGGAGTCCACTACTTATAAATTTGCCAAGAATCTGCAGAAGCGTTTCGGCATCATCCCGGGCGTAACAGACAAGAATTACATAACCAACAGCTATCACGTACATGTAACCGAGCACATAGACGCCTTCAGCAAGCTGAAGTTTGAGTCAGAATTCCAGAAGCTGTCACCGGGCGGCGCCATCAGCTATGTTGAGGTTCCAAACCTCCAGAATAACATAGACGCAGTCCTTGAAGTCATGAAGTTCATATACGACAACATTCTCTATGCAGAGCTCAACACCAAGAGCGACTACTGTGAGAAATGTGGCTATGACGGCGAGATTAAGATCGTGACAGACGATTATGGCAAGTTGGTGTGGGAGTGCCCTAACTGCGGCAACCGCGACCAGAACACTCTCTTCGTTGCAAGACGTACCTGCGGTTATATCGGAACCCAGTTCTGGAATCAGGGACGTACACAGGAGATCAAGGACAGAGTCCTTCACCTGTAGGATTAGTCAGCTTAAAACTGATACTTTCAAATAAAAATACAGACAGCACAATTGTGAATGAAGTGACCTCAAAAAACAATTGACTGTCTGTATTTTTATTACTTTCTTATAACTACAATATCTAGCATACCCTCATGTAAGCGGCATCATCTGCAAAATCCGGCTGATCCGAAACAAACTTTATAACATCTGCGGATTTTACGCCTGGATTTCTTTTGATATAAGCAGTGAGCATTTCTAATCTTGCTGCATTCTTCTGAGCATAATGCTCCATAGCCGAGACAAACTCAAAATAAGAATCATCTATATTGTTGAGCAGTTTTCTTAATTCTTCCATAACTACGCCCCCTTACATTTCTATTCTCATATATATATTATAGTTATCATATCCATGATTCTCAAAATAATACCAATATGGTTTATTATCTATTCCATACGAAATATGTACTGCGTATGTTTTTCCTTCGTATTTACTATAATTCGTATTTATTTCTCTGCAGATTTTTGCATATTCTGCCCTATCCAAGATAAATGTATTATAAACAAATCTCACAACTTCTCCTATCATTCATAATATCATCTGCACATAAATTACACAAGCTAACACCAAAACATATTATATACCCTAATTTGTGATAATTAATGCAAATGTAATTTTTGATAGATTTAGATGTAATAATCCATTTAATACGTCTCCCACAACTTCATATTCTTGGCATTATCCACTATGTCAATGCAGCTTCCGTCAATTGCATTTATACATATAATCTGGGATATCTCCCCTACCGTGTCCTGTCCCCGGAGCTCCTCGCTCTGTGTAAATATCCATGCAGGAATGTAGCAGAGCTTTCCATCGTCATCTGCTGTCGCCATGTATCTGAGTGCCACGTTGTTGAACTGAACCTTGCCATATCTGGTCTGGTATTTCTCATAATATGTTGCAATGCCCTCATTTGCCTTTGCGATCATGTCGTTCCAGCTCATGAGTTCCACATCCTCCGCCTGCAGGGATGAAGGATCTGTATAAAGCTGGGCAAACATATCTACAACTCCATCATCATCAATATTTAATGTTACACTGTCACCAGGCTCAAACATATAGCCATTCTGTGTCTGGAGATTGTCAACGTTATATAATTCGCCCTCTCTCTCCTTTGCTCCGTATATAGACCTGCTGAGCGTTACCGAGTATCCACTCACCTTGGTCTGCTTTACCTCGCCATTGTCATCCGACCATATTCTGGCAAGCGGCTCTGTCTTTGTACTCTCCATACCGTCTATCCCCATCTTTGAGAGGAAATTCATCGCTTGGGATATGGCATCGTTCTCCGTGAGTTTGCTCTCATTTGTGACATTGGTCAGATCTATGTCTGTGGCATTGCTGATGCCCGTCACATAGGTGTATGTTGCGCCGCTCACACCATCCAAAAGCTTGTTCTCCTCACTCTCGGATTTGTAAAATGATATATACACACCTGCGTCTGTATTGTCATCCTCACCGCCATACTGTGATATACTCACCGTATATTCCTTGTCTCCATATTTGCCTGTATACGATGAATACGGGTCATCATAATTCTCCAGCAAAGGAAGTGAATCCGGTGCATCTGCCATCTGCTTCTTGTATGTCTCTATCTGGGTATCATACCAGGCATCCGACGAATCATCCTCCTGACCCTGAGCCTCCTTCTTGAACTTCTCTGTACTCTCTATCATACTCTTCAGCTCATCCTTGGTCTGCACTCCATCCTTGCGGATATATATGCCCTGGGACTTGTCCAGGAGTCCCTCGACAATGCTCTGTATCTGTGCAGCATCAAGCTTCATAGTGCTGTAATATACCCTCTTCATGGAATCCGTATCAGGAATATCTATCGAACCGGAACAGCTTATCTCTGACAAGCCCGAATTGCCCACATCAAATGTCTCATCACACTTCTCCGGGATTCCCAGACTCTTTGCAAGGCTGCCACCCGCATCGTTACTGCCATCATCACTGTATCCACTTGCCGAACCCGACTCTCCATCCAATGTATAATCAACCTTTTTATTTCCACATCCTGTCATCTGCATCGCCATCACTCCTGCCAGCACACATGCCGCTATTCTTGTCGCTCTCTTTCCCATGATTATTTTCCTCCTTGTCATTTCGCAAATATTCATATATTAGACATTTCACCTGACCATATCAGCACATTTATTTTGATATGGTTTTTGTTCCTGCCCCAGTCTCCGGGTCTGTTCCGTACCATGTCTCAAGACATTTTGCAGTCTCAATTATATCTACACAGCTTCCATCCACTGCGTTTATGTACACAAGCTGCACTATATTATCGTATGTGCCATGCTCCTCTGAGATGTCATTATTTTCAGACTGGGTCAGTACCCATGCCGGTATGTACACAAGATTTTCTCCATCCTGTATACAGGGAACATACATAAATTTCACATTGTTAAACCGCACCTCTGAATAGTCGGTAGGATATTTTTCATAATATTCCGCTATGCTATCGTCAGCCTTATTCACCATATCTTCCCAGCTTAGGAGATCCACCTTTTCCCTGACAAATGAATCCGTATCCGTACTTAAGATTGCTCTCACATTAAACACTCCGCTGTCATCCACACATACGGATATCCTGTCACCTTCGTACATGACGTAACCATTTTTATTCTTCAGGTTATCCACTCCTGTCGGGTCTATATAGGCAGTATTCACTCCGCCGATCTGTATTCCAAATTCGAACATGTACCCATTCTTTTCAGCTTTTATAATTTCAAATCCGCTGTCCAGCCACGACCTCACCACAGCCTGACTTCCGCATTTTGCCATTCCGGATATTCCCATCCTATCCAGAAATGCCTGAGCTTCATGCTCTGCTGTATTTTCATCTATCCCACATTTATTTTCCTGGTCTTCAATATCGCCGCCAAAATAGTTTTGCCCGGCGGTCTCCGTCATCACTGCATCTTCCACATCTGCAAGATATTTCTGCTCCTGATCACCCGCCGGCTCATATACTATGCTTACCCTGCCAGATGCATCTGCTGTGTCATCCCCGGATATCCACAGGCTGTACTGTTCACCGTCATGCTGGCCTATGTATATCTTATTTGTCGTATATTCTCTGACCGGCGTATACGAATCGGGGGCTTCCTTCATCCGCCTCTTCGTCTCTGCTATGTCACTCTCATATATCTCCGCAACATCCTGCTGCCCTTCTTCCAGAGCCTGCTGCCTGTACACCTCTATGAGGTCTATCTCCTTCTGTATCTCCTCCTTCGTCATATTCTCGTCGCCGTCATCACGGCAATATATTCCCTGGTCTTTGTCAAATACACTCTCCACCATGTCCTGTATCCTCGACGTATCCATCCGCATCCTGTCAAAGCTTACAGTATACGCCCTGTCCACATTTGCAACCTGTATGTCATCATCCACAAGACTTATCTCCGAAAGCTTTGAATGACCGGTATCAAATTTTAGATCACAGCTATCAGGAACGCTAAGCCTTATACCGAGTGGTCCTCCGCCATGATCCTCCTCAATGGAATCACCATATATATATTCTGTCCTGTCCTCATCACCGCTCGACCTGTTCTCACAGCCACACATGCCACATACGGCAAGTACAGACATGACCAGCGCAGTTTTCCGCCACGAATTTCCTGACATTTTCTGCCTCCCTTCACATTAAACTTCAGAAATGTCTCTGCTCATAATGTATTGTAAAATGGGTGTACATTAAGAAACAATTGCCGGGAACTTTAAGATATTCTTAAGACGAAAAAATCCCTTCCGTATGATGTACCTAATCATACGGAAGGGATCTGTAATCCACATTATATTTAGAATTTGAAAAACATCAGCAGGAGTATGATTCCCACAAGCGTGAGTGCCGCTCCCACCAGAAAGGCTATCTTAAACCACTTCTCATCACCTGTCACCCTGTCAAATGTATCATCCTCAACCTCAACAAAGCTGAGTGCCGTCATAGTCATAAGCCCAAGTCCGGTAAAAATCGCAGATGAAGCAGGTATCCTTATGGCCGGTATAACCCACAATATAAAATATACTACATCACATCCAAGCAATATAAACAGCTTTTTTCCATACTTCTCAATCATAACCCTCGATCTCCTTAATATAACACTTAACCTGTATCATAACACCTTATATGTGTTTACTCAAGCTTTCAGTCTTTTTGTTCTTAAGCCTCCTTATTATGTCATCACATCCACAGACTGCGCTTATTCCCACCGCAATCCCAAGCACGAACAGCATTGTGGAATTGCCATATGCGCTTGCGGCCTTCCAGTCTGAATCAAATGCCGCGCTCAGTGTGTAATAGAGCGGAGCCCCCGGCAGAAGCGGGATAAGTCCGACTATGAGATACTGATTTGCCGGTGCTTTCATGATCCTTGCCGCTATCTCAGCATATATGGCAGCCCACAGGCTTGCCGCAAGAGATGGGATAAATACGTCATCTATGATATTTCTGACCAGAATGTATACTATCCATGTGCACATTCCATTGACCGCCGCCGGTATCACATTCCGCCTGCCAAGATTGAACATAAGCGCAAATCCCAGCGAACCTAATAGAGCAGTGACAACCTGTATGATCGTTTGCTGCACTTGTCTGCACCTCCTAAATCGTGATAAATACCGCCAGTGCAAATCCGCACGCTATCGCCGCCGCCCAGAGCAGCGACTCAACCAGCCTCAAACTTCCCGTTATGGTATCCCCTACAAACATGTCCTTCACTGCATTTGTCAGCGCAAGCCCCGGGATCAGCAGCATGATATCTCCTATCATGACCTTGTCCTCATGTATTGGAAGCACGTGCCCTGCCAGTCCGATCAGTACGCCCGTGACAAATGAACTCAGAAAATTAAACAGTATGTTGTTGGTACATATCGGGGCGAAATACATCTGCATCAGCCATATCCCCACAGCAAATGCCGCCGCCATAGCTCCATCAAGTATGGTTCCGCCGAAGAATACCGCAAGCGCTCCCGCCGCCAGCACGCTTCCCACGCACACCCGGAATCTCGGCGCTGATGCCTGCTCTATCTCTTCAATTCGTTCTTTCAGGCCCTCAGTGGCTAGTGGCTGTCTGCAATACTCTCTGCTCAGGGCATTTATCCGCTCCAGCTTCCAGAAGTCCGTCTTTGTCCCATCCCTGGTTCCTCTGGTCATGGAGCACACCGATCCATCCGGCATGTTCATGGTACATACCAGAGTGGATGTAATAGCAAATACGTCCATACGCTCTGCTCCATAAGCAGCTCCCATTCGTCTGAGTGTATCCTCCACTCTCTTCACCTCCGAGCCATTCCGGATCATCATGGCTCCCACATCCATGAACAGGCCGAGCATTTTCACATCCTCCGGACTTCCCTGAGGCATATCCCGCAGCTTCTCCATTCCGCTGTGCCTGTCAATATCCGCCATACCCATATGCCACCATCCTTTTTGTACAGATATACCTCATGCCATTATCTATCTCATTGGAACCTGCTGGAAGTACTGGTGTCTTCTCTCATCCACCATTTTCTCCAGTTCCTTCTGATTGTGGTTATATATCTTATTTATCTCATCGTTGTATCCTATTATTATGTACGGAACCATGCTTTCTATGTATGCAAGGATGTCATCACAGTCCTTCTCCTTCCTCATCGGAAGCGCCATTCCGCTGCCATCATTCAGCCTGACCTCGATCTGGTAAGACTTACCCGCCTTGATTCCGTACACTTTGTTCTGGGTTATGAGCTTATATACCCACATAAGCTCCCTGGTCTCGGCAAAATTCACCGTGTCACCCTTGATATACATGAAGAACTCGTTATTTAATCTGAGGCCATTCACTGCAGCACCTGATCTGTAAAACTGCTCTATCCTCTCCATCTCATATTCAGGATTTGGCTTCTTCTTGCAGTAATCCAGTACGTCTCTTATGTTGCTCTGCCTTATTGCCAGGGATACAAACCATGCCGCAAATGCGAGGAACATCGCGGATCCAAGCCCTATCCATATCGATCCTTCATCTACCCCCATTGCTGCAGCAACACCGGAGATTCCGATTGCTGCAAATATCACTGCTCCAATAATACATTTTATCCTGTACTTTGTTCCAAGCTTCTTTATCATCTGTTTTAACCCCATTTTCTTAATTGTACTCAGTCATATTCCACCTTCATCAGGCAAAGTCCATGTGGAGGCGCCGTAGGCCCCGCCAGCTGCCTGTCCATCCCGGCTATGATCTCAGGAATATGCTCCGCACTCATATTCCCATATCCAACATCTACCAGTGTTCCGGTCAGTATCCTCACCATGTTCTGCAAAAAGCCATTTCCATGGAATCTCATGTGGACGTAGTCTCCCTCCTTGACTATATCCACATCGTATATAGTTCTGACCGTGGATTTCTTCATCTTATTGTTGCCACAAAAAGATCTGAAATCATGCTTTCCGACAAAATACGATGCAGCCTTTTTCATCACATCCACATCAAGTATACTGCCCTGTGGCACACACCACACATAATTTCTATCAAATACAGGTTTCTCAGCACCTACATACAGCGTGTATTCGTAGACTTTACCGGTTGCATTCAGCCTTGCATGAAACCTGTCCCCGGCCACAGCAACATCAAGCGCGCAGATATCCGCAGGCAGATATCTGTTCAGATAATCTTTTATCTCTTCCGGAGTCTTATCTGTTTCTAGCCTTCCGTTCGCCACCATGGCTCTGGCATGTACTCCCGCATCAGTCCTGCCTGCACCATGGATATCGACCTTTGCATCGACCATCCTGGTTAGGACCGCCTCTATTCGCCCCTCCACTGTATCCGCATTTGTCTTGCTCTCCCAGCCGTGATAACGTGTGCCATCATAGCTGAAAGTAAATCTGTAATTTACCATATGTCCTCTCCAGGGACCTGCTCGCCTGTGTCTGCCTCAAATTCCTTTACCTGTTCAAGCCAATATTGCTTATCTTTTTCTGTTATCGGTCTTATGACTTTACATGGATTTCCAGCAGCTATCACACCATCCGGAATATCCTTTGTGACAACCGCCCCTGAGCCTATGACAACATTTGAACCTATGGTCACACCCGGATTGATGACCGTATTGCCGCCGATCCATACATTATCGCCTATTGTGACCGGCTTGCCAAGCTCCACACCGGCATTTCTGATCATCGCATCTATCGGATGACATGCGCAGTATATATTGACCCTTGGTCCCAGAAATGCATGATCTCCAATGATGACGTCACACTGATCCAGAACTATCAGCCCTGTATTTGCATAGAAATAGTCTCCCACATGTATATTTGTTCCATAGTCGCAGTAAAATGGCGGCTCTATGTAACACTCCTTTCCCATGTGTGCGAATAATTTTCCGAGATACTCGCCGGTTCTTGTCATTGTCTCAGACCTCGGAGCACCGTTGAACTTATCAACCAGATCCTTCGCCTTCCCCTCCGGATCCCAGTCCACACATTTATATAACTTACCAGCTTTCATTCTGCCAAGCATTTTCTCTACTCTGTCCATAGAATTTCCTCCTCGTATTATAATATTTACTCATCATGTTTATATCTGCCTAAAAGATACCATTCTTTATGGCTGCAATCAACCGCAAATATAATTACTCGTAAATCGAATCCAATATAAGCAATAAACTTCTATCGGTAACAGAAATAGAACAATCTATTCAATCGTTGTCAATCGTTGTCAACCGTTTTCAGGCGAAAATAAAACCCATGATATATGTGGGCAATCGGTAATGCAGACTGCCTTGCTTCGACGCTTCCTGCCGAGGCGGCGACTGCAAACGCCCTTATCGCAGTCAGAGCCGAGTGCATATGGAAACCAGTCAAAGTAAGGCTAGGCAAATGTGATTGCACGCATATATCATGGCCTTATACGCTTGAAAATGGCGTCCGTCATCAATACACATAAAGGTACATCCCAAACCATAAATATATTTTTACCATTTCCACAGCCTTTAAAATGGCTTATTTCCGTGCTTTTCCGTGCTGATTTTTCCATTTTTCCATAGTATTTTTTTATTTTAGTATCGTTGTAGTATCACCAGGGCATTGACACACTAAGTCAAACTTAGGGCGTCAAATTGGTATGCCCATACTCTCCGCAAGGCTCTGCACTGCTCCATTATGCTTTAACCTCAATAATGCCCTATATTCTGTATCGTTGATTGTCTGGTATGAACTCTGCAGCTTTTCCTTCATGGTTTTTATAGTGTATTTATTCTTGTACTTCATTTCTATAACTTCCCACTGTTTCGGAGATAATACACGCTCAGCAATCGCCCAGATCTCGGCCATTGCTGCATCATCCAACGCATTGTTCAATTCTTCGCACTCCTTGCCTACTATATCACTCAAAGCGTGTGAATCCTCGTCATCGCTTGCTATAGACTTATCCAGGCTCTTCACAGGGCTATATATTATATCTTCTATCTTGTCGACCTCTTCCAGCTTAACGCCTATATAGTCCGCATATTCACGCCGTGACGGCTCCCGCCCATATTTCTGTGTGTATATACTCTTGATCGTATTATATTTATATATTTGTTCCTGCCTGTATATAGGTATCCCAATAATACGGTTTGTTTGTCGGACATACCTTTTTAACTTTCCATCAAGCCATATCATCATGTATGTGCAGAAGTTGGCCCCCTTTGACCTGTCATAATGCATGGCAGCTTTATACAGTATGATATAAGCCTCCTGCGTCAGATCTTCCAAGGACGCCCCCCAAGTGTATCTTCTCGCAATCTTGTAGATCATGCCATGATTCTGATTATATAGTTGTTCCATGTTGTCTGTGACGTTCTCACCGCTCTGTATAAGCTCCACAAGCTCTTCATTGGTCATCTATAAGCCGCCTTACCAAAAGAGCCCCCACAACGCACTGTGAGAGCTCTACAACAAACAATATATATAGTCAAATACGCCCCACGGGGAGGAATAGGCGTATTTATTGCCTTACTGGTGTCCCTCTGTTGACTGTGAAGCCACCGGCACAGCCTGGTAATATATAGCCTTCTTCTTGTTCTCCAGAACAAAGGCATCATACACTATACGACCTTCTACAAGTGCACCACTGATGCCCGGTGCATCCTGATGGATCTTGTAATCCTCTAACTTCGTAGGTGCCACAGTAGCGCATGGATGAGCCACCATAAAGCCGAACCCCTTCGGGAGTCTCGTTGCTGGTACCTTAACGACTGTAAGACCGTCCAGGTTGCCTATAACGCCCTTAGCTCGCATATCTGCGCCCACCTCAGTTTCAAGCACTATATCCTTGCTCTTCTTCATCAAGCGGTATATTGCAGGTGTTACAACAAGCACACGGTTTGTTTCTGGCACCTCTGCGTCATCCAGTGCCTCAGTGGCTGCGGTGATCTCATCATAGATATTATCAATTGTCAGCTCCTTGGCTGCTGGTGTACACCCTGCACCTGCTGCCATAACTCCATAGGTGTATGTATCTACCTCAGGGACTACAACAGCCCTCTGCTGTCTTGATAATGCTGATGCGGCCTGTAGCTGCTGCGCTGTCTCGTCTGTGTCCAGCTTATCAATGGCAAATGTGAATGATCTGTCCTTTTTCAGTGTGAACTCCTCTGTTGTGGCGTCCAGGCTCTCCACCTTGCCATATCTGGAACCCTCAACACCTGAACCGGTGCCGGTTCTGTCGTAGTCGTTCATGTTGCCGGTGCTGATCTTGTACACCTTGACTGTATGAGCTCCTGAGAACTCAAAATCGTTATTTGTAAGCAGTGACTTCTTGCTGTCACTTGTGAACACCTCATCAACATAAGGTGCAAATTTATCTGTTAAATTTATAGCCATATTATTCACCTTTCTTTCTTAGCAGATTCCCCAAATGGGAATATGCCTCTAATCAAGGCCGAAAGCTTTCTTGAACTGGTCGGGCTCTACGCTCTCCCTAAACTCTGGCAGCCTGTTCTCGATTATATGACGCCTCTCAGGCTTGCCGCTGCCGTCCTGATCTGCTTTCATGCCCTGTATATTGCTGATGGCATCTATAGCGGTCTTTAACTCGTCCTCTGTGTCGTATTTAAGCACAGATGCAAGGCTTTTATCTAACCCTTTCTCACTGAGCAGTTCCGCCGCTCTGATTGCCATCTCTCGTTTATTTATATCTTTCTCCCTCTGGTCAAGCTCTGCAGCAAGGGTGGCCTTCTGTTCCTTTAGCCTCTTGCTTACAATGGCATTTACCTGCTCCTGTGTAAATAATCCGGTGCCGTTCTTCTCGTCCTGATCTTCGGTATTACCCTGGTTCATTCCAGTAATATTCATGTGCTTGCGCTCCCTTCGTTTTACGCCCTAGGTGGGCTTGATATATCCAATCTATCCAACTCACCGCCAGAAGTCAACAGAGCCCCAAACAGGCAAAAATACACAAAAACAGGCTATAGCACACCATAAACATATAAAGGTGTATGTAAAGCATTTAAAACCATTTATTAATAAGGTAAAAATTTTTTTATATTTTTTTTCAATGTCAACATTAGACTAACATTTACTAACATTTCATGCCATCATTTGCCATCATAAGGTTAACATTGGTTAACATCCGGGATGGGGTCATTACTAATGAGGTAGGGGTATCCGCAGTATGGACACCCTTTCCGTTCTGACGTTAGCATTTGTTAGCAATTTCTGGTGTCGCATTTTGCGACACCAGGAACAACCGTACCCGAAGTACACTTGTACCCTGACAGAACGATTCGTTCGGGGAGCTCTGTATATATTCTCTAATGTCATGTTTTGACATGTTTTATGGCTGCCCTAATTCGGGGTACCCCCTAGCTTCGTTATAGGTTCGAACCTTAACATTTATTAACATCTGACCTGTAGTTTTCTGAAGTAGTTTATGAATACCGTCACGAATCGTTACGGTATATACAGATGGGGGTATTATTAGTAACCCCACCTTTTTCCCAAAAATGGGAATAAGGTCAGAACACACAAGGAGCGCATCTGCAACACTGCCTAGATTAAATCTAGGCAGTCATCAAGCACTCCCCTGATTCAGGGGGAGTGAACAAAACGTTCACCCCTTCAGCACATCAAAAGCCCCTACAGGTCTGCAAATGTTCTTTTTGAATATTACATGTGTATATTGGTTTTTCTTGGCCTATATATTCTCTAATGTTGGGTTTTGTAAGGGGGTGACAAAAAACGTCACACCCTTAAACACACAAAAAGACACCCTACAAGCCTGTAGAGTGCCCTCTGTGATCACTGCGTTATTCATTTATTGTATAATGTACTGTTCATAAACCTTCGGTTTTTGGGGTAACTTCCCCCAGGTGTTCCAGCACCTTTTTGTGAATTAATCCTTGACATATCCGGATTGCTTGGATATATTGAGCTTGTATGTTGTTCAGAGTATACTGTACTGGTGTTTATCCTTTTTTCTGATCGTAGTGTTATAAAACAATCCGGATTGTCAAAGGTGTTAGGCGGTCTGGGTTGTTTTTTTTGCCCTTCTAGCCCTCTCGGCTCTCTTGCCGTATATGTACCCAAGTAATAGCACATCAATGCCATATGACACCATAAAGCTGTGTAAACTCTTCGATGCATTCGGTACATGTGCGTTTATAATGTCCTCTACTTCAGAACTCTTTACATCGCCTGGTAGCGGCATATATCCCAACATTTTCATAGTGTCATTGGCCTCATAAATAGATGTTGCCCTATCTTCTTTCGGTGTTATCTTGCCGTAGACTGGTATAGTTGCCATTGTTTAATCCTCCTCTAATCGTGATAAAAACTCTTCCTGCTTGCTCTCTGCTTTTCTCTGCCTTATAGATACCTCTGGAAGTGATACCAAAATACTCTTCTCCTCTATACGGCTGATAATACGATCATCAAGCCCCAGGTCATTTATTTTCTTGTTGCTGGTGAATATAGTTACCAGCATGTTAGAATATCGCCTGTCTATAAGCTTGAATAGCGAATCATTGACAAGCTTGTTCGGATCCTGAGCCCCTATATCGTCCAGTATGAGCAGCTGGGCGGTCTCTATGTCTCTCAGTCTTGCGCTTGTGTCGCCTGTCTTGTCCTTCCAACTCTCTGTAACTGTATTCAGATAGTCATATACTGTTATGAACCTTGCTGGCGTCATATGGCGCATTGTGACTTCATTCAATAATATACTAGCTAACATGGTCTTGCCTGTTCCCTTGGTCTTTGAATAGATATACAGGTTTTTACCTTCACGCTGCCACAGGCTGAATTTTACTATAAAGCCGTTCACTATGTCCTTGACCTTCTTCATATCCTTGCCGTATATATCAAAATCAAAGTCTTGCGCTCCCATGCCCTCATATATCGCCGGTATTGCCGCCCTGCGCCGTCTTTCGTCCGCCCAGGTCTCATTGTGCCCCAGTCTAACAACTTCGTTCTCAAACTCATAATATAAGCCCTGAGCGATCATTTTTAACCTTGCATGGTCCAGCTCTTCATCTGTCGCATTTTCGTGCGTTGTGCCCTTCAGCTTATGCCGCATATAGATATTACGCTCTATGTGCTCTTCTGGCGTCATTTTTTTAAATTCTTCACTGCCGTATTTGCAAAACGCAAGTTTTATAATTCTGCTGTCTGTTATGTCCTTCACGTCCTCACCTCCTTACATATAATCCCTATGGCCAATATTGCATTGTGTAAGTAATGTTTTCAACGCTTTCAATGAGTCCACTGGTGAACCATCTTTCTTGATCCATCCGTTGCCATCGTAATGCTCAAAGAACTTGTATAAATTAACTTTTGGGTAATAGTCTTTATACTCCATAAGCTCGATCAATGTCGGCGGTGTGAACTTCCGTTCTTCGTCACCCTGGTTATTCTCCCTTCTTACGGTAGTTGTAGAAGTAGTGTTAAATATATTATTATTATCGTCTTTAATAGAACTATCGTTAGTTAATACCTCTACGTCTTTATCTATATCTAACTCTATATCTTTATCTATTCTCTTCTCTGTGTTACTCTCTGTTACTTGCTCGTTACATCCTGTTACATCTGTGTTACTTTGTAACATTTTCTTTTTTTCTCTGAATGTTCTTACCCTTTCGGCACTATCGCATTCACTGCCTACGCACCTCATAACTTCAGGTGTATAACATTCATCTGGTGACAGATCTACCAAGCCATTATCAGATAAATACTTTAAAGCAATCCGCACATCCTCAACCTCTTCTATTATCGTTTCGGCTATCTCTGTAGCTATATCATCAAATACACCTTGATAGTAAAATTTACCTTCTGAATCACAGGTAGCAAGCATCATTTTCAGATAAATGATTAAAAGAAGTTCCCCATGTGGCTGTTTTCTCATCTTCCTTTGATGCATTCCACTAAAAAAATCCTTCTTTAGCTTGATCCAGTAATATCTTTTATTTGCCATGTGCTACTACTCCTTAATCCTCATTACCTCCTGTAATCTCGTTTATGAACTCATCCAGTGCATAGCCCACGATCATCATTTCATCTTTCGTTGCGCAAGTGTGCAGCGTCCTAACCATGACATTGTAGGCCTTGGCGTTGAGCTGTGTTGTTGTCATGCTATAACTTGGCGGCGTTTCGTCGTCCAGTTCTTCCGGGCCGTCCTCTGTGCTGCCTATAATATTCTCTATTGGTATTCCGTCCGGATTCCCTAGCGATATAGTCTCATGCACTCCCAGAGCCTCATATATGAAGTGCAATGTCTCTTTCTTGGGTGTCTGTCTGCCGCTTTCGTATCTTCGTATTGCTGAGCCAGAAAGACCGCACTTCTTGCCTAACTCTTCCTGAGTCATGCACCTGGCAAGCCTGCATTCTTTTATTTTCTGTCCTACGTTCTTGTAACTCATGCTCCTGCTCCTTCCTGGTAGCAACGCTCATATAAATAGCGTTTGTTCACCTTACCATTCACTGTTAAATAGCCCTTAGCTGACATTTCGCCGTTCAGGTCCTTAATGATCTGATAAGCCTTTGACTTTGAAACGCCCAGAAGAGCCATAACATCATCAACATTTAGATATAGCTTATCCATTAGCAACGCTCCTTTCTTATCCTGCTTTCTGTGCCGCCAAGCCTTTTATAACTCTTCGTCTGCTACTAATGCTGCTGCATCAACCTTTAATGCCTTGGCTATCTTTCCAAGTGTCGCCGGTCTGGTGCTCTTATGGTTTATTATGTTGCATATGGTTGTTTCTGGAACTCCTGACGCTTTCGCAAGCTCTCTTCTACCCATGCAGCAATTAGCCATTGCAATGTATAACTTCTTTACATCTACCTTTAACATCGTGTCACCTCCTTTTTATAAAATCACCATTTCGGTGTTTTGTAATTGCATATTATCACCATTATGGTGATATGTCAACACCATATTGTCTTTTTTTCACCATAATGCTATAATTCCAATACAAGGGGGTGAGTATACTAATGTCAACAATAGGCGAAAATATCAAAAAATGCAGAATTGAGAGGGGTATGACTCAAAAAAAACTTTCTGAGTTATTGAATGTTTCACAAAATGCCGTTCATAATTGGGAAACTGGAAAAAGAGAACCCAACATGTCTATATTGCACCAAATAGCCCAAATATTAGACAAGTCAATAATTTTACTGATAGATGGTGATGAAGAGAATCATCCATTGTCAGCTGATGATTATGCAAAAGATCTATATAATTCTATGACCGATGAAGAAAAACAGGCCAAAACATATTATTTTGATGAAAAGACCGCCCAGACAGCGCAAGAGATCTTTGAAAATAAACAGCTCTCTCTTCTCTTTGACGCTGCCAAGGATGCCAGCCCGGAAGATCTGGAGACTGTGCACACAATGTTATTAGCACTAAAGAACAAGGACAAAAAAACAGAATGACGCCGTATTTTGCGTTTTAAGCCATTTTAGTAATTTAGGGTATAAATTACCGTCTAACTCTCCAAAATCAAAATATGGAGAGCTGAGACAGTCACAGCAACATATACAGACGTTTTTATATTGCTTTCTGTGCCGCCAAGCAAGAAGGGAGATATAAAACATGCCAGTATATAAGGACGACAAGACAGGTACATTCTACGTAAAATTCTATTATCAGGATTACACCGGACAGCGCAAACAGAAACTAAAGAGGGGCTTTAAGCTCCAGAGAGAGGCCAAGGAATGGGAACGGCAATTCCTGGAACGGCAGCAGGGCACGCCGTCTATGAGCTTTCAGAGTCTTTATAACGTCTATATTGAGGACATAAGCCATAGACTGCGACAAAGCAGCGTAAACGGCAAAATAAACGTATTCAAGAATAGAATACTGCCATACTTCAAAGACAAGCCGGTGAATGAGATCACCCCGGCGGATATAAGGGCATGGCAGAATGACCAGTTGACCGCTGGATATTCAGAAGGCTATCTATGCCGGATAAATACAACACTTTCAACCATCTTCAATTATGCCGTGCAATATTACGGCTTGATCTCTAACCCATGCACCAAAGCCGGGCATATAGGCAGACATACAAGATCATTGAACTTTTGGACTGTTGACCAATACAACCAGTTTATGGCAAGCCTTGACAACGACAGGGCACGCATGGCCATAGAGCTATTATTTTATGGCGGTATGCGTATTGGTGAGCTGTTGGCACTCACACCGGCAGATATTGACCATGAAAACAACATGATCAGCATTAACAAGACGTACCATGAGACAGAAGGCGGCTATATTTCGCCACCAAAGACAAACAACAGCACAAGGCGCATATTTATGCCTAAAGCTGTTATGGATGATCTGAAGGCTTACACAGGGCGCATATACGGCATACAAAGCCACGACCGCATATTTGATTTTTCGCATTTTCTGGTTCGCAATGCAATGATCAAATATTGCAAGCTGTCCGGTGTGCCATTTATCAGGATCCACGACCTGAGACACTCCCACGTGTCGTTATTGATTGAAATGGGGTTCACCGCTCAGTTGATCGCCGAGCGTATCGGAGACACTCCACAAATGATAATGTCGATATATGGCCATCTGTACCCAAGCAGACATCAGGAAGTGGCCGACAAGCTTAATAATATAATCGTATCAAATTAGTATCAAATAAGGGGCTACCATAACGGCAACCCCTTATTTTTATTGATTTTATTTAATATACAAACAGATACATCCCAAACCAATGCAGTGCGGCCCCCAGCATCACAAAGATATGCCAGATAAAGTGCGCCCCCTTGGTGTCCTTCACAAATGGAATCATGCCAAGCGTATAGACAACACCTCCGCCCACGATCCATCCCAGAAGCGGCTTGTCATTTCTGAACCAGCCCGGAATGAACATGATAGCACTCCATCCGATGACGAAGTACAGCGTATAGTGTATCGGTCTGAACCTGCCCGGTCCGAACACACATATGATGGTGATCCCCGCTATGATAAGTGCCCACTGCACACAGAACAACACTATTCCAAGCACATTTCCCCAGTACACAAGGTACAGTGGAGCAAATGTTCCGCCTATCAGCAGATATATCGAGGAATAGTCAAATCTTCTCC
>OGNO01000072.1_pt1 | contig 96637 bp, 87 predicted proteins | sample 1573491 | NCBI WGS metagenome assembly OGNO01 (sample SAMEA2581900, study PRJEB24529) | metagenome | biome: Human gut stool | place: China | collected 2011
CCAGGGACCTCCAGATTATGAGTCTGTTGCTCTAACCAACTGAGCTACAAGTCCGGTGTATCCTTATATCGAATATCGGGGGCAAAAGTAGTATTTTCTCTTGAAATATGCAAGCGTTTCAGATAAAAATGCGAATGTTCTTTGTTTAGAATTTATATGTTCGTTTAGGATTCTTGGGAAACCACCCTTTTTTTACCCGCTCTTCTTGTTCAAATACTTCTTTGATGGTCCAAAATGAGGAGAAGGCGAATACGCCTAGCAGCGAGGCTACCAAAATATTATCGGTACACAGTGAAGCAATGGTACCGCCGATTCCCAACAATAGGAAAATCCACCAGCATTTAGTTCCCCAATAATATTCGGCTTTTACTACTATGGGGTGGAAGATGCCTATGATAAGGAAAGTACAGATACCGATTACAAGTCCTGACAGGTGATATTCGTTTAAGAAATCCATATTTATATAAAGAGTGATAGGGTGGTGAAATCATGGGGCTGTGTCAAAACAAATAATAAGCGTTTTTTGTTTCGGCACAACCCCATTGTTTTATTTATCTTACTTTTCCGGGCAAATAGGAATTTCTTTCTTGATGCTCTGTTCCAGTGAAATTAATGTTTCCGTTGCGGTTACGCCGGGGATTTCCTGCATCTTGTTATTCAGCAAGTCCATTAGGTGTTCGTTGTCACGCGCATACACTTTGGTCAGCATGGTGTACGGACCGGTGGTAAAATGACACTCCACGATTTCGGGAATCTTTTGCATTTCGGCAACAACAGCCTTGTACATGGAACCTTTTTCAAGTTTGATTCCTACATAAGTACAGGTCCTGTAGCCTAAGGATTTGGGATTTACATGGTAGCCAGAGCCGACAATGACACCCAAATCAATCAAGCGCTGTACACGTTGGTGAATGGCAGCACGTGACACGCCGCATTCGGCAGCTACATCCTTAAAAGGAATACGGGCATTTTGGGAGATGATTTCCAAAATCTGCCGGTCAAGATTGTCTATTTTTTCCATAATAGTAAATAAGTAAAGTTCTTGTTATTATCAAATAGTAAGCAAATATAGGACTTTATTTTAATTTATCTATAAAAATGGAAGAAAAAAAGAATAAAAGTGATAATACTGTAGAGCGATAGGATAATAAGGTGATAAAGTGATACGGAAATGATAGTACGGTAAAGTGGCGGGGGCAATAAAACAACAGGGGCGGTGAAGTATCGTCGCTTCACCGCCCTGTCACTTTATGGTATGATTGTTTTATTTTTCGATACCTACCAGTTCCACTTCAAAAATCAGAGTAGAGAACGGTTTGATTTGGCCGCCGGTTTCTCTTGCGCCGTAAGCCAGTTCTTGCGGGATGTAAAGTTCCCACTTAGAACCTACAGGCATCATGGTGAGGGCTTCTGTCCAGCCCTTGATAACTTGGTTGGCACGGAACGTAGCAGGTTCTTTACGCTTGTAAGAGCTGTCGAATTCGGTTCCGTCAATCAGCGTACCTTTGTAGTTTACTTTCACTTTGCTGCTGTCAGCGGGGATTTCACCTGTACCTTTGGTGATAATCTTGTATTGCAGGCCGCTCGGAGTGGTTACAACGCCTTCTTTGGTCTTGTTTTCAGCAAGGAATTTTTCACCGGCAGCTTTGTTGTCGGCATATTTCTTCTCCATGGCTTTAGCCTTTACTGCATCCATCTGAGTCTGCATGAAAGTCTGAGCTTCTTCTTTGGTCATGATACCTTTGCCTACAACTCCGGCAACGAAACCTGCCAACAGGTTCTCACGGCTGATGGTTTGTGTAGAGTCTCCGCCAAAAATCTGTTGGTTGAAGCCTTCTACCCATTGTTTGCTTACCATCTGTCCGATTTGCAGACCTGCCATGTAAGCAACGTCTTTCTTGTCGATTTTACTTGCACCTTCGTTGAAACCTTTCAGGAAGTCTGTCATTTGAGTAGAGTCGATACCCTGTTGTGCAAGGTATTGGTCCAGACCTTCGGTACGTGCCATACCGATAGCGTAAGATAATGAGTCAACGTCTGTTTTGAGGTTCGCTTTCGGGCTTTGTGCAGTGCAGGATGCCAAACCGGCAGCTGCTGCAAGAGCCATGATAAATGTTACTTTTTTCATTTTGCTTTTAAAATTATTTGTTTAATACTTTAAGTAGTTCCACTTCAAAAATGAGTGTGCTGTGCGGCGGAATCATCTCACCTGCTCCCTGGGCACCGTAAGCCAGTTCGCTGGGGATGTAGAGTTTCCATTTGGCGCCTTCGGGCATCAGTTGCAGGGCTTCCACCCAACCCGGGATTACCTGGTTGACGCCGAATGTGGCAGGCTGGCCGCGCTTGATGGAGCTGTCGAACAGTGTTCCGTCAATCAGCGTACCTTCGTAGTGGCATTGTACCTGGTCGGTAGCTTTGGCATAAGTGCCTGTGTTGCCTTCGTTGATAACTTCGTACTGGAGCCCGCTGGGCAGCGTAACCACTCCCGGACGTTTTTTGTTTTCTTCAAGGAACTTCTTGCCGGACTCGATATTGGCGGCATTCATTTTCTGTTCCAGTTCTTCGAAGTACTTATTTACTATTTCGCGGGCTTCCGTATGGCTGATAGCCGTCTGGTTGCCTTCCAAGACATCTTTGATTGCTTGTGCAAAGTCATCTACTGCGATGCCTTTAGCACCCATACTTAAAAGATTCTGACCTATTCCAAGGCCGATAGCATAACTGAATTTATCCATAAAATGTTTTTGTTGGCGGCCGAAATCATTTCTTTTCCAGCCTATTGCAAATTAATGAATGGCAAAAGTACGTCTTTTATTTGAATGATTTTGTTTTTTTCAGATTAAAAAATCTTAGTAAGTGAAAATAACTTCCCTCTTTTGGGGTATTATTCATACATTTGTATGACTATATGAACTTTAAGGAGATATAAAGATGAAGAACCTGGTTATTTTGTCCGGCGCCGGCATGAGCGCCGAGAGTGGTATCAGTACTTTTCGCGATGCGGGCGGACTGTGGGATAAATATCCGGTGGAACAGGTGGCGACTCCCGAAGGCTATGCCCGTAATCCGGAGTTGGTTATCAACTTTTATAACGAGCGTCGCAAGCAATTGCTGGATGTAAAGCCGAATGCCGGACACATCGGGCTTGCAGAGTTGGAAAAGGACTTCAATGTAACGGTTGTTACGCAGAATGTAGACAACTTGCACGAGCGTGCCGGAAGCAGCCGTGTCATTCATCTGCATGGCGAACTGACGAAGGTCTGTTCCAGCCGTGACCCTTATAATCCGCACTACATAAAGGAACTGAAGCCGGATGAGTACGAAGTGAAGTTGGGAGATAAAGCCGGCGACGGTACTCAGCTTCGTCCGTTTATCGTTTGGTTCGGTGAGGCGGTTCCGGAGATTGAGACGGCTGTGAGCTATGTGGAGAAAGCGGATATATTCGTTATCATCGGTACTTCAATGAATGTATATCCGGCTGCCGGATTGCTTAATTACGTACCCCGTGATGCCGAAGTGTACCTGATAGACCCTAAGCCGGTGGATGTGCATTCCATGCGGCAGATACATATAATCCGGAAAGGGGCTTCGGAGGGTGTGCAGGAATTGCGCTCCTTGCTTACGCCTTGATGTATGCAAGCTTTATGCGTGTATTCGTAACGGTTATTTGTGCCACAAAGGTGGCACACTTGTGTCTATTCGATGGCACAAAATTGCCAGTTAATTGGCACATCCGGTTTGGCAAGTCATGAGGATTACTTTTTCAGCACTGCCCTCAGTACGAACCAGATGTGATGTGCTACGGTGCTTGTCAGGCCGTAGTGCTGTGTCATAATGCGGAAACGTTCCTTCAGCGAGGCTTTCCGGTTCCGGGTAGTCATTCCCTCGTCCAGATAGTCTATTATCGTAAGGCGGGTATTGTGCAGCGTGTGCGCCTTTTTCATGATGCGGATGCACCAGTCAAAGTCGGCAGAGAAGCGGTACTTCAGGTTATATGGCTCTACTAAAGTGCGTTTGGCAAAGAAGGCCTGGTGGCAGACGAGCATGCCTTGTCTGAAGCTTTTCCACGTCAGCATCTTCGGGGCGGAAAGGCGGCGCATGCGTACGAAATGCCCTTCTTTGTCTACCAGAGCCGTTTCGCCGTACATCACATCGGGCAGCTCGCTTCCCGGCAACGTATGCACCATTTGCTGCAACGTATCGTCTTCGTGAAAGCTGTCGCCTGCATTGAGGAAGCACAGATAATCGCCCGTAGCCAGCCGGATGCCTTTGTTCATGGCATCGTACAGGCCTTTATCGGGTTCGCTTGTTACCTTTGCGATGTGATCCTTATAACGGTCTATGATGGAGAGTGTCTTATCCTTCGACGCTCCGTCCACAATGATATACTCCACGTGGCGGTAGGTTTGCGAGATAACGCTCTGGATGGTATCTTCCAATACAGCCTCGGCATTGTAGGTCACGGTAATGACGCTGAACTTGGGGGTGGGATGGTTATGCATTTCTTCCGGTGACTTTGTTGTACAGGTCAATATATTTCTTGGCGATGGCGCTTTCCGAATAGTGGGTGACGGCCTTCCGGCAGGCCTGCTCGGCGAGGCTGGGATAATCCGGGTCGGTAAGTGTCCAGTAGATGCCGTTGGCAAAATCCTCGGACGACTTGTATTGCGCCACGTATCCGTTGTGCAGGTGGTCTATCATTTCGGGAATGCCGCCCACGTTGAAGCCGACGCAGGGAATGCCGCATGCCATGGCTTCCATAATCATGTTGGGCAGGTTCTCTTCCAGCGAAGGGGTGACGAAGAGGTCTACCGCATTGTATATGTTTACCAACTGGTGCTCGTTGCTTACAAAGTCCAGCGGGTAGACCTTGAAAGGCAGCAGGTTGGCCAGTTGCTGCGACTCTTTGCCGAAAACGACGACACCGAGCTCCGTTTTCAGTTCGGGGTGTTTTTCCGCCAGCAGTTCACACGATTTTACCAGATAGTCTATACCTTTCCGTTTGTCCGTTATCTTTACCGAGCCGAACAGTACGAGTCTGGCGTCCTGCGGCAGTTGGCATCTGCTGCGTGCTTCTTGCTTGTTATGCGGCTTAAACAGGTTGGTATTGATAGGGTTGGGGATGCAGGTAATCGTGTGTCCGGCGAGCAGGGCGCTTTTCTTGGCCAGTCCTTCCAGCCAGTGGCTGCATGTTACGAAATTGATGTGCCGTCCCTGATACAACTCCTGCTTCTTGCGGAAGGTCCGGTAGGAGAGGTCTTTTCTGCTGCCGTTGCCGTGGATGAAAGGACAGTTGCCACACTCCTGCTGATAGCGGGTGCACTCGCGGGCATGGTGGCAGATGCCGGTACACGGCCACATGTCGTGCATGGTCCATACCACAGGTTTGCCCGATGCAAGGATTTTCTCGATATTCTTCAAAGATAACATTCCCTGGTTTATCCAGTGGAGATGAATGACATCCGCCTGCTGGAACTCCGGAAGAGAGGTAATGTCCGTACCTGTATTGGCGATGTCCACGGCAAAGATATTCTCCTTTTTGAAGCGGTTGGCTTTCCATATGACGATACGCTCCCAGACGAATTTCCATATCATGCGCCAGTTGTAGTTTAATGAAACCACGGTGATTTGGTCGGTCTGCTTGTCGCGTACCAGAAGTTTGGCCTTGATGCCGTTGTTCTTGAGCGACTCCATCAGTCTGCTGGCCGCTACGGCTGCCCCGCCGATGCGTTCGGATGTATTGATTAATAGTACTCTCATTTTTGCGGAATGTTTGGACAAAAGTACTGCTTTTGCCGCTTTCTGCTCTATAAATCTTTTATTTTTTTAGTCTGTAACCGCTAAACTCCCTATCTTTGCCGAGGTTAAAAGCTCGTAATGCCGGGAGCAGTGGAGATGTTGCGCTGAGCAACGGATTGAACGTCGTGGAAAACGAGTTTTTCGCCGGAAGAAACCTGGAGTTCATCGGTAGAAAATAAATGTGAATATGGGAGATAAAGGAATGAAAAAGCTGGAGCTACTGTGGCAGACTTTCCTGAGCGTGGTGAAGATTCTGCTACAATCCAAATGGCGTACGCACCTACCGTCGTCGTTCAGTAATCCGGAAGAGCTGTTGATACTTGCCAACGGTCCTTCATTGAACCGTACGGTTCGGGAAGCTCCGGACTTTGTACAGGGCAAGACGCTGCTGGCGGTGAATTTCTGCGTTACTTCCCCGATGTTCGAGCAGCTCCGCCCGGAGATATATCTGATAGCCGACCCTCTGTTCTGGATTGTTCCCGAGAAGCGGGTACAATTGTTCCGGACGCTTGCCGAAAAAACCGCTTGGCCGATGAGTCTGTTTATTCCCGCCCGTGCTTTGAAGAATAAAGAGTGGCAGCCTATGTTGGCGGGCAACAGGAATATCCGCCTCTGCATTTACAATACCACTCCGATAGAAGGTGTGCAGGGATTCTGCAACTGGGTATTCGCTAAGGGTTGGGGTGTGCCCCGTCCGCACAACGTACTGATTCCTTCTATTGCCATCGGGTTGCGTCTGCCTTTCAAGAAAATTTATCTGGCAGGCGCCGATCACTCCTGGTTGCCGGAAATCACGGTGACGGACGACAACGTGGTACTGATGCACCAAAAACATTTCTATGACCAGAATAAGTCGCAGGCGGCAACGGTGATGCAGGAGAATCTGCATAGCGCACGGCTTTATACGATACTCTACCACATGTATGTGGCCTTTAAGTCCTACTTCGTGCTCGAAGCCTATGCGCGCCGGTTGGGCAAGGAAGTGATCAACGTTACGCCGGGCAGTTATATAGACGCTTTTAAACGAATGAAAGTATGAAAGACGGAATCATCATCCAGGCACGTACCGGCTCTACCCGGTTGCATAATAAAATACTGCTCCCTTTCTATGGCGGGCAGCGCATTATCGACATTTTAATCGGAAATATCAAGCAGGCCTGCGCCGATAAGACCATTGTGCTTGCCACTACCGACCGTCCGCAGGATGATATACTGGCAGAGGTTGCCCGCGAAGCTGGTATCTGTTGCTACCGGGGAGACGAGGACAATGTACTCGACCGCTTTATCCGGGCTGCCGAAACATTCAACCTTGACCGCTTTATCCGTGTCTGTTCGGACAATCCTTTCCTGCGTCCCGACAGCTTCCGGGCTTTCTTCAAGGAGCACGATACCCGCCCGGCAGATTATATCGCTTACGGTTTTGCAGACGGCCGCCCCACTATCAAATCTCATTTGGGCTTGTTTGCCGAGCTGACGACTGCCGATGCCCTGCGCCGTGCAGCCGCCGCTACACAGGAAAAACTGTACATAGAGCACGTTACAATTTATCTCTATACACATCCCGAAGCGTTCAGCGTTCGCCTGCTTCCGTTGCCCGATGAGCTGGAAGGGCGGTTGGATCTTCGCTTTACGCTCGATACAATGGAGGATTTCACCCTGTTGCAAGAGCTTTACGTCGCTTTCTGCGAGCAGACCGACCATAGCATCCATGCACTGCTCCGGTTGGTGGAGACACATCCGGAGTATAGGGTCAAAATGCTGGAAAATATAGCGAAAAACGAGAAATAAGCTCCGGCTTTATCGCAGGGAGACTTCTTGGAAAAGGAAAAGATTATGCTGCCGGGAAGAGGCCGGAAACAGTCGCTGACCGGACTCCATTCAGCCACTGACTGAAAGGGGGATGACTCCCTGACTGAGTGCCTTTCACTCCCTGACTCATTGTCCCCCTTTCTACAGTGTATTGTGGCAGGGAAGGAAGATAGATTTGATGATAGTAAACAAAAATAACAGTTGCCGAATGAAGAGTACATACATTATCGGAGAAATAGGACAGAACCATAACGGTTCCGTCGATATCGCCAAGTTGATTGTAGACCTGGTGTCACGTCCCGTACGCGAAGAAGTCTTTAATCTGGAACTCCGTCCTATGGACGCGGTAAAGATGACCAAGCGGGATTTGAATGAAGAACTGACCGATTCGCAGATGAACCGTCCGTACGACTCTCCCCACTCTTTCGGACGCACCTATGGCGAGCACCGCGCTTATCTGGAACTGACGGACGAGGAGCATTTTGAAGTTTACAAGCATGCCAAGTCATTGGGCCTGGACTTCGTGGAAACACTGTGCTCAAAAGGCTGCATGTCTTTATTGAAGCTCTTTACGCCCGACCGCCTCAAGGTGGCAAGCCGCGACCTTACCAACCTGCCGCTGTTGGAAGTGATGGCGGAAACCAGGATTCCTATCATCCTTTCCACCGGTATGGCAGGCAAGAAGGAACTGGACGATGCTCTGGAGGTTATTACCCGTTATCACAACGATATATCCATACTGCATTGCGTATCGCAGTATCCCACTCAGCCCGATAATCTGAACCTGAGAACGATAACTTATCTGAAACAGCATTACGGACAATACCATATCGGCTTTTCCGACCACACCATTGGCATTGCCGCTCCGGTGGTTGCCGTAGGAATGGGTGCGGAGATTATAGAGAAGCACGTCACCATTGACCGCCGCATGAAGGGAACAGACCAACAAGGTTCTCTGGGACCGGACGGTGTGAACCGCATGATTCGTGATATCCGCATTGCCGAGCATTGGCTGGGCAGGGAGGAACTGTATATCGACCCTGCCGTCTCTGCCGCCAAAGTGAAACTGGAGCGTTCCATTGCTACGAACAAGGCGCTGCATCCCGGCGATATTATCACGGAAGAGGATATTCACCTGCTTAGTCCGGGCGACGGCTTTAAGTGGGCGGAACGAGATAAGGTGGTAGGCCGTCGGGTACGGAAGGAGATACCGCGTAACGAGATTATTTATCCGTCATTGATTGAGGAATGAGACTGCTTGCCGTTGTTGTGCTTTATCATCCCGGTAAGGATTTGGCCGGGAATATCAACAGTTATCTGTCGCAGGCAGACAGATTGCTGTTGTGGGATAATACGCCCAGAGGCGGAAGGGAACAGTTGCCTTTGTCGGGCGTCACTCATCCGGAGCGTCTGGAATACAGAGGGTGTGGACGGAATGTAGGCATCGGCACTGCGCTGAATGATGCCGTGGCTTACGCCCGCGAGCATGGATATACGCATCTTCTGACGCTGGACCAGGACAGTTACTTCCTGCCAGGAGTTTTCCGGGATTATACGGCTGCCATCCGGAGTTACGGGGAAGAAAAGCGGGTTATTTTCTCCGTCAATTATTTTATAAAGTCTCAGCAGGCTCCGCTTTATCCCGTTGCCGACAGGGTGGATGAGGTCTCTTCCGCCATGACTTCCGGTACTGTTTATCCGGTCGGCTTGTTCGAAGAACTGGGCGTTTTTATGGAAGAGTTGTTTGTATGGGGCATCGACTGCGAGTACTGCTGGCGTGCAGCGCGTAAAGGAGTACGGACGGTTTGTTTCAAAAATATCCTGTTGCAGCACGATTTGGGGTATCAGAAGAAGAAACACCGCTTGCTGGGTAAGGAGGTTTTTCCGAACGAGTATCCGCCGGCACGTACTTATTACAATGTGCGCAATGGCATGGTACTTCACAGACTCTATCCTGAGAGCCTGAACCTGAAAGCCCATTTACGCTACCATCTATATAAACGGATTGTCTTTGTGCTGTTGTATGAAAAGCAGAAGATAGCCAAATGGAAAGCTCTGTGGGACGGCTATCGTGACGGAAAACGCGGTAAATTGGGAGAGCGTGGGCAATAGATATTCTTACATTCTTAATCTTAAAAGAAATAACAGGCATGTTACCGAAATTAGTTATTACCGATATTGACGGTGTATGGACCGACGGCGGAATGTATTATACTGCCGAAGGGGACGTTATGAAACGCTTTTCCGTGAAAGACGGCTGGGGAGTGATTTTTCTGCGCGAATTAGATATACCCGTTGCCATTATGACCGGCGAGAATACGCAAATCGTGCAGAAGCGCGCCGATAAGCTGAAAATCGACTATTGTTATTTAGGGGTCAAGGATAAAGTGGAGCAGGCTGAGGAGTTATGCCGCGAGTTGGGTATTTCGTTAAGTGAGGTTGCCTTTATCGGTGACGACCTGAATGATTTGCCACTGTTGCGTTTGGTGGGTTACAGCGCCTCTCCCAGCAATACGCCCGAATATGTGAAGCGGGAGGTAAAGTATGTAACAGCTGCATATGGCGGTTATGGAGCTTTTCGCGAGTTTGTGGAGAAGCTGCTGAGCGATAACGGCGTGCTGGAAAAGACGGTTGGGAAATTCCTGTAATGTCCTCTTTGCGTATGGATGGGTCGTTTTCGCCGGACGTGTCAGATATGCGGTAACGGTATCACTCTGGAAACGGCGGCTCTTCCCCGTTTTATCATGCCTTTGACAAATCCTGTCAGCCTTTGTGTGGCTGATTGCGGGCGGGGCAATTCCATACGTTTCACATCTTCCATAGTCCACTGCGGTTGATATTGCAGAAGCCGTTTTTCCGTATGCTCTATTTGTTCTTGCTGTCCTTTTCCGGTGTAATGGCGGATGAGGTTCAGGCATATCTGCGCATGGGATTGCCGGAGATTGTCGTATACGTCAGTCCTCCTTTCTTTAAAATAATCCATTAGCAACTCCCGGACAACGAGTGCGATGTCCAGTTTCCGGTCTGTTCCGGCTTCACTCCAGATTGCTTTTCCGTGTTGGCGGTAGACGGCCATCGGACGCTTTATATAATGTATCTTCCCGAATTGTGCATTCAGCAAATGTATGGCATAGTCGTAGGTGCTGACACGGGCAAACCATTCGGGCAGTTCGCCAAACAAGCCCCGGCGGAACAAAGCGGATACGTTGGAGATGTAATTGCTGCGTGCAAGGTCTGATATGTCTGTATCCTGCTTCTGCCCGCCATTGCTGAGGCTTTTGGTTCCGCGGTCTTCGTAGTAGTTGATAACCCGGTGAAAACAGGTGGAATAGTCGGGATGCGTATCCAGAAAATCTGCCTGGATTTGCAGTTTCCGTTTGTCTGTCCAGAAGTCATCGCCCTCGCAGATGGCGATATATTGTCCCCGACATTGGGCGTAGGTTTGTATGAAGTTCTGTTGCAGTCCCAGATTTTTCTTCCGGTTGAATAGGACGATTTGTTCCGGGTACTTTTTTTGCCAGTCCGCGCAAATCGTTCCCGTACAGTCCGTACTGGCATCGTTCCCTATGACCAGTTCAAAGGGGAAGTTTGTTTCTTGCAGCATTACGCTGCGGATGGCCTCGTTGATGTAACGTTCCTGATTGTAGGTGAGCATCAGGACGCTGACTTTAAGTCCGGTATTATTGTTCATGTCCTTTTTTCTTTCGTATTAATTCCAGCGAGTCTTTCAGTATCTTCGAACCGGTGATATAGGCCGTACCTATATAAATGACCGTGCCGGCTGCCGCTTGTGTGACGAGCAGTAGCAACTGGTTCTCTATCCATCCGCCAATGGGCAGTAGCAATAAGGTCATCAGAGTGCTGAGTCCGGCATATGGCAGTAAATCCATAAGTTGCATGGAAAAGCGGTATCCCGTGTAATGGGCGGTGTAAATCATATTGATAATGTATACCAGCAGGCGGGTGACTACAAGACCTGCTACCATCGTCAGCACATCTTCCCGATAGGTAAGCAGCACTACTGCCACGGTGAAGGCTATCTTGTAATATTCTATTTTAAGTATGCCGTCCGAACGTCCGCTTACTTTAATGAAATTATTGTTGATGGCAGTCAGTATGGTGAAGCAACCGCCAAGGCAGAGCAGTTGGAAGAAAGGAATGGAAGGCCACCATTCCTCTTTCAGCAGCAAACGGATAACGGGACCTGCCGTAACGAACAGACCTGCCATGATGGGGAGTGTGATGAATGCCGTAAAACGGATGGTCTTGCGATAAGCCCTTATCAGCCTTTCCCGTTCGTTCTGGATGGTACTGAATATGGGGAAGGTAGCATTCTGTATACTTCCGTAAATCAGGCTGACACCCATATCGCACATTTTGTTTCCTTGCGTATAATATCCCAGTTGTTTTTGCGGAAACAGTTTGCCGATGATAACGGAATAGATATTCAGGAAGCAGGTATTGATGAGGCTTGCCAATAACAGGCTTGAAGCGAATCCGAACAGTGACCGTATGACCGCGAAGCGGAAAATCCGTTGCGGACGCCAGTTCTCGCGGCTCCATAGCAGGGTGGCGCGCGCTGCTGCCAGTATTACCGGTTGCAGGGCCAATGTCCATACTCCACAGCCGGTCAGTGCCATGGCAAGCGAGGCTATGCCCGAAACCGTCATGGAGTATAGGTTTATTTGCGTCAACGGTTTGAAACGGATTTGCTTGTTCAGTATGGTGCTTTGTATGATAGTGAGCGCATTGATGGGAAGTGCCAGAAAAATGACAGCCGACAGTTCCACCAGTCTGGGCTGGTTAAAGAAGCGGGCTATCAGCGGGGAACAGCCCATCAGCACTCCATACAGCAGGATACTCATTCCCAGATTGAACCAGAAGACGGAACTGAACTCTTCTGCAGTCGTCTCTTTCTTCTGAATGAGTGCGGCACTGAATCCGCTATCTTGTATGATATTGGCTATGGCGCTGAAAATGGCAAGCATCCCTACCAGCGCATAGTCTTCGACGGAGAGTATATTGGCTACGAGGATACCGACAATAAACAACAGAACTTGCTGACCCATACGGTCCAGCAAGTTCCAGAGCAATGCTCCTATTGTTTTTTGTTTCAGTGAAGACTCGCTCATAAGGTTTATTTCACTTCACTGCCGGGCTTTACTTCACGCAACAGTGAGGTTACTGCCAGTGAGCCGTCATAGTTTTCGGCAGAAAGTATCATGCCTTCGCTCACCAGTCCGTTCTTGAATTGGCGGGGAGCCAGGTTGGCGATGAACAGTACCTGCTTGCCTACCAGCTCTTCCGGTTGGTAGTGCTGGGCGATGCCGCTGACGATAGTACGGTTTTCCAGTCCGTCGGCTATCTTGAACTTCAACAGCTTCTTCATCTTGGGTACGGCTTCGCATTCCAATACGGTTCCTACGCGGATATCCAGTTTTTCGAAGTCCTCGAATGAGATAACGGGCTTGACAGGATTGGCTTTGTAACCGGCTGCCTCGTTTGCTTTCTTGGTGGCGAGCAGTTTGTCTACCTGTGCCTGGATAACATCATCCTCAATCTTCTCGAACAGCAGTTCGGGAGTTGCCAGTTGGTGTCCGGCGGGGAGCAGGTCTGTATGACCGAGTTCTGCCCAGTCGAAGCTGTCCATGTTCAGCATCTTGCGTAGCTTTTCGCTGCTGAACGGCAGGAACGGCTCGAAAGCGATGGCAAGGTTGGCAACCAGTTGCAGGGAGATATTCAGGATGGTGGCTACACGCGGCATGTCCGTCTTGGCAAGCTTCCAGGGTTCGGTGTCTGCCAGATATTTATTGCCGATACGTGCCAGGTTCATGGCTTCCTTCTGCGCATCGCGGAATTTGAATACGTCGAGCAGCTTCTCCACTTCTTCTTTTACGTCGGCAAACTCTTTCAGTGTTTCGCGGTCGTAGTCGTTCAGTTCGCCGGCAGCGGGCACTACACCGTCGAAGTATTTTTTTGTGAGTTGCAGGGCACGGTTTACGAAGTTGCCGTATACCGCTACCAGTTCGTTGTTGTTACGTGCCTGGAAGTCTTTCCAAGTGAAGTCGTTGTCTTTTGTTTCCGGAGCGTTGGCAGTGAGCACATAGCGCAGCACGTCCTGCTTGCCGGGGAAGTCTTCCAGATACTCGTGCAACCATACGGCCCAGTTGCGTGAAGTGGAAATCTTGTCTCCTTCCAGATTCAGGAACTCGTTGCTGGGCACGTTGTCGGGCAGGATATAGCTGCCTTCCGCCTTCAGCATGGCGGGGAATACGATGCAGTGGAATACGATGTTGTCTTTTCCGATGAAGTGAACCAGACGTGTTTCAGGGTCTTTCCACCATTTCTCCCAAGAGTCGGGCAGTAGTTCTTTGGTATTGCTGATATAACCGATGGGAGCATCGAACCATACATAAAGCACCTTACCTTCGGCGCCTTCTACCGGAACGGGAATGCCCCAGTCCAGGTCGCGGCTCACGGCACGCGGCTGCAAGCCCATGTCGAGCCAGCTCTTGCATTGGCCGTACACGTTGGGACGCCATTCTTTATGGTCTTCCAATATCCACTGGCGCAACCATGCTTCATGTTTGTCGAGGGGCAGATACCAGTGCTTGGTTTCGCGCATTACGGGCTGGCTGCCGCTGATGGCGCTTTTCGGATTAATCAGGTCGGTAGGGCTGAGGCTTGTACCGCATTTCTCGCATTGGTCGCCGTAAGCGCCCTCTGCGTGGCAATGCGGACACTCGCCGGTGATGTAGCGGTCGGCAAGGAAAGTCTTGGCTTCCTCGTCGTAGTATTGCATGCTGGTCTTTTCAATGAATTCGCCCTTATCGTACAGTTTGCGGAAGAATTCGGAAGCTGTATCGTGATGCGTTTTTGAAGTAGTACGGCTGTATACGTCAAACGAAATGCCGAATTCCTCAAAAGACTTCTTGATAAGCGTATGATAGCGGTCTACTACATCTTGCGGTGTAATCCCTTCTTTTTTGGCACGGATGGTGATGGGCACTCCGTGTTCGTCGGAGCCGCCGATAAAGACCACGTCTTCTTTTTTCAGTCTCAGATAGCGGACGTAGATGTCGGCAGGTACGTAAACCCCTGCCAAGTGTCCGATATGAACGGGGCCGTTGGCATAGGGCAACGCCGATGTCACGGTGGTACGCTTGAATTTCTTTTCCATTGTATCTATGTATCTCTTTTGTTATGAACGCTTTTAAGCAGTGCAAAGATAACGGTTTTCTCTTAAACCTACAAAAAGAGCCCTATATACTTCGTGTCCGGCATATTTCGTCTTTGGAAGAACAAGGATACGGTAATATTAAAAGGTTATCTTCTTGTCATTATGTATATAAATTGTATATTTGTGCGATTGTCGTACTTTACTAATATGAACAGACTATGATAACAAACCAATTGCTGCGTCCTGCCAGTATTGTGGTGGTGGGAGCTTCCAACAATGTACATAAACCCGGTGGAGCTATTTTGAGAAATCTGATTAATGGCGGTTATACCGGAGAACTGCGTGCCGTCAATCCGAAAGAAACAGAAGTACAGGGCGTTACAGCGTATGCTGATGTAAAGGATATTCCGGATACGGACTTGGCAATACTTGCCATACCGGCATCTTTTTGTCCGGATGCGGTAGAATTGCTTGCTGCGGAAAAGCAGGTACGTGCGTTCATCATTCTCTCTGCGGGTTTCGGAGAGGAAACGCATGAAGGGGCGTTGTTGGAAGACCGTATTCTGGAAACAGTGAATAAGTACGGCGCTTCGTTGATAGGTCCCAATTGTATCGGGCTGATGAATACGTGGCATCATAGCGTGTTCAGCCAGCCTATTCCCAATTTGAACCCGCAGGGTGTTGATTTGATTTCCAGTTCCGGGGCCACTGCGGTGTTTATTCTGGAGAGCGCGGTTACCAAAGGCTTGCAGTTCAGTTCCGTATGGTCTGTGGGCAATGCCAAACAGATTGGAGTGGAAGATGTGCTGCAATATATGGACGAGCATTTCGATGCTGAAAACGATTCCAGGATAAAACTGCTTTATATAGAAAGTATAGGCGACCCTGACAGATTGCTGTTCCATGCTTCTTCGTTGATAAGAAAAGGATGTAAGATTGCAGCTATCAAGTCGGGAAGCAGTGAGAGTGGCAGCCGTGCGGCATCCTCGCATACGGGAGCTATCGCCAGTTCCGATTCGGCGGTGGAGGCTTTGTTCCGTAAAGCAGGTATCGTACGTTGTTACTCCCGTGAGGAGTTGACCACGGTAGGATGTATCTTCACTTTGCCGGAACTGAAAGGAAAGAATTTTGCCATTATCACCCATGCCGGCGGACCGGGGGTGATGCTGACCGATGCCTTGAGCAAGGGCGGACTGAATGTGCCGAAACTGGAAGGTGAGCTTGCCGAAGAGCTGAAAAGCAAGCTTTTTCCGGGAGCTGCTGTTGGTAATCCGATAGATATTTTAGCTACGGGTACGCCTGAGCATCTGCGGCTTTGTTTGGAATATTGCGAGGAGAAGTTTGATAATGTGGATGCGGTAATGGCTATTTTCGGTACGCCGGGACTGGTCACCATGTTCGAAATGTACGATGTGCTGCATGAGAAGATGCAGGCTTGCAGGAAACCGATATTCCCTATTCTCCCGTCCATTAATACGGCAGGAGCCGAAGTGGCCGCTTTTCTTGCCAAAGGTCACGTGAACTTTGCCGATGAAGTGACGTTGGGTACGGCTTTATCGCGCATTATGAATGCGTCGAAGCCGGCGAATAATGAAATAGAACTTTTTGGCGTGGATGTTCCGCGCATCCGCCGCATCATTGATTCCATCCCCGAAAACGGTTATATAGAACCGCATTACGTGCAGGCTTTGCTGCATTCTGCCGGTATTCCTGTAGTGGAGGAGTTTGTGTCTGCAAACAAGGAAGAGGTGCTTGCATTTGCCCGTCGTGCCGGATTCCCGGTAGTGGCAAAGGTGGTGGGGCCCGTACATAAATCCGATGTAGGCGGTGTGGTACTGAATATAAAGAGTGAACAGCATCTGGCGTTGGAGTTTGAACGGATGATGCAGATTCCGGAAGTAACGGGTATCATGGTGCAGCCTATGTTGAAAGGAACGGAACTGTTTATCGGAGCCAAGTATGAGGAGAAATTCGGGCATGTAGTGCTTTGCGGCTTAGGCGGTATCTTTGTGGAGGTGCTGAAAGACGTATCCTCCGGTCTGGCTCCTTTGTCTTATGAAGAGGCTTATTCGATGATTCATTCGTTGCGCGCCTATAAGATAATAAAAGGTACGCGCGGGCAGAAAGGGGTGAATGAGGACAGGTTTGCCGAAATTATTGTCCGCTTGTCCACTTTGCTGCGCTTTGCTACGGAAATTAAGGAAATGGATATCAATCCGTTGTTGGCCACGGAAAAGTACGTAATAGCAGTGGATGCCCGCATCAGAATAGAAAAGAACTGATTATACGTTAAAAGTCGGGTTGTTGTGCAGTATTTTGTTGGGATAGGCGTTTATAGGATATAACTTAGACTATAAACACACTATGAAGAGAGAAAAAGAACAATGGCTTAGAATTTTCAACGGCGTGATGTTCGGTGCATTGATTTTATTGGGGTTCGCATATTGCGATGAAAACAGTATGGGGGCAGGAAGTGAGAATTGTACTTCTTATGCCAAATATGAATTCAGAGGTAAAGTACTGGGAGAGAGCCGGCAGGTTGTGCCCGATGCCAGAATCCTGGTAAAGCATATAGCTTCTCCTGCCGACGGTTCATATGGCTATGCTGTTTTATCCGATACGGTTTATACCAAAGAAAACGGAGAGTATCTTTATCAGAATACCATAACCGGTTATCAGGACTTCCGTATTATCTGTGAGGACCTTACCGGGGTTTACCAGACCGATTCTGTGGATATAAAGATGAATCCGAAAGGTGGAAACGGCAGGTATGAAGGTAAAGATAACAGAGAGGTAGTCTTTAAACTGAAAAAGAGGGCTATATAAGACTGATACGGGGCTATCCGGCCCAATCTTCCCTGTCCAGGTTTCTGTATCCGATCGCTTCTGCCAAATGCGAGGGCTGTATCAGTTCGCAGCCCTCAAGATCGGCGATGGTGCGTGAAACTTTTAAGATGCGGTCGTAGGCGCGTGCCGAGAGGTTGAAGCGGTTCATGGCCGTTTTCAGCAGTGCCAGCCCTTTGTCATCGGGACGGGCATAACGGGCAAGTAATTTGCTGTTCATCTGTGCATTGCAATATACACCGGGAATCTCGGCATATCTTTCGGATTGGGTCTGACGTGCGCGTACTACGCGTTCCCGAATGAGAGTGCTCGATTCACCGGGACGTGCATCCGACATCTTCTCAAAGGGAACGGGGATGACTTCGATTTGCAGGTCGATACGGTCGAGCAAAGGTCCCGAAATGCGGTTCAGGTATTTCTGTACTTGCCCCGGGCTGCATACGCAGGCTTTGGTAGGATGGTTGTAGTATCCGCAAGGGCAGGGGTTCATGGATGCTGCGAGAATCAGGCTGGCCGGGTATTTGACATTGCATTTAATTCGGGAAATGCTGATTTCCCGGTCTTCCAGCGGCTGGCGCAGTACTTCAAGTACATTTCGATTGAACTCCGGCAGCTCATCGAGGAATAAGACTCCGTTGTGTGCCAGGCTGATTTCTCCCGGTTGCGGGAAACTGCCGCCTCCTGTCATGGCTACAGTGGAAATTGTGTGGTGAGGAGCGCGGAACGGTCGTTTGGAGATAAGTCCGCTTTCCTGTTCCAGCTTCCCTGCAACAGAGTGTATCTTGGTGGTTTCAAGGCTTTCGCCCAATGTTAACGGGGGGAGGATAGAGGGAAGGCGCTTGGCAAGCATGGATTTTCCGCTGCCGGGAGCACCTATCAGTAGAATATTATGTCCGCCTGCAGCCGCTACCTCTAACGCGCGTTTTACGTTTTCCTGTCCTTTCACGTCGGAGAAATCCAGATCAAAGTCATTCTGTCGGGTATAGAACTCTTTACGGGTATCGACATGTACCAGCTCCAGTTCCTGTTTGTCGTTGAAGAACTCGATGACCTCTTTCAGGTTCTTTGCTCCGTAAACTTTCAGGTTATTTACAACAGCGGCTTCCCGTGTATTCTGCCTGGGTATAATGATTCCTTCAAAACCGAGTTCTCTGGCTTTTATGGCAATGGGCAGTGCGCCTTTAATGGGGTGCAGGCTGCCGTCGAGACTTAGTTCTCCCATTAACAGATAGCGGCTCAACTTGTCCGGTTTGATTACTTCGCTGGCACCTAACATGCCGATAGCCAACGGCAGGTCGTAGGCGGCGCCTTCTTTGCGGATATCAGCCGGTGCCATGTTGATGACGATATTGCTGGTAGGCATCCGGTAACCGTTTACTTGCAGTGCGGAAATGATGCGTTGGTGGCTTTCCTTGACAGCAGAGTCCGGCAAGCCGACGAGATAGAACATACAGCCTCTGGAGCTGTTGACTTCGATAGTGATGAGGGTTGCATCAATACCTTGAACAGCCGCTCCAAAAACTTTGATGAGCATGTAATTTGAGTGTTTAGTGATTAGGGTTTAGTGATTACCGATAGAAAAGTTATCGTTTCTTTTTCCTTTCGTTCTCTATTTCCCTCTTCTTTTCTTTTTCTTTCTTCTCTTGTTCTTCTATGTCTTTCAGCTTCTTCTCGATAGCCGCTTCGCTCAGGTTCTTTCCTTCAATCCTTCCGGAAGGGCTGAGCAGCACATTGGCAGGCAGGGTTCTTATGGCAAGTTGCTTTACAATTCCGGTCTCCCAGCCGGAAAGGTCGCATGCTTGCTCCCATTTCAGGGTGTCTGCTTCGATAGCCTTTTTCCAATTGTCTTTGTTAAGGTCTAAAGAAATTCCTAAAAGCGCAAATTTCTTATTTTTTTGTTCTTTCTTGTAGATTCTGCGGTAAACGGCATTGCTGTCGCGGCTCACGGTATCCCAGGAAGCCCAGAAGTGTATTAGCAGGTATTGGTCTTTGAAGTTCGAACGGGTTATCTGCTTCCCTTCGGCGTTGGGCAGGCGGAAGTAGGCGGCAGTCTTTCCGGTCGCAGCCTTTTCTTCTTCCTGGATGCGGTCGAGCAGCCCGTCGATATAGGGACGGTCTTTCAGTTCTCCCGTCATGTGTTCGGTCAGTTGTTTGATTAGGGTATAATCCGGCTTTTCTTTTTGTGCGAAGTACTTGTCAAGCAGGTAGATACTCGCTAAAGAGGAATGATGTTCATTGATAAATTTGCCGGCTTTCTCTTCCAGGACTTTTTCAGACGGTTTGCCCAATCCTTTCAGTTCTTTCCGGAAGGCGGTCAACTCTTCATTGTGCGGGTTGCCGGTTATTTCCATGCTGTTTAGTTCGGCAGCAGAGCCTTTTATGTGTATTTTGTCACCTTTATCCATGAAGAAAGGGTATCGGCTGCCGTCGCTGAACAACAGCCATGCAGCTACCAAGGTATCCGGAGAGAGTGTTTTCGAGAATTTGCCGTTCTCAACGGGCAGGGTATCCATGCGGTCGTACATTTCGTCTGCACCGTATATATATAAGGTGTCATTTCCCAAACCTTTGATTTCTCCGCTCAGACTGACTGTGTCGGAGCTTTTGCCACCGCAAGCGGATAGCATGATAATCAGGAAATATGCAAGATAAATATTCTTCATACGGCTTTCTTCTTCTGATACGTTGCTGCGAAAGTAGTTCTTTTTGGTGTGAATAAAAAAAAATGCCCGACATATTTCTATGCCGGGCATTTCTTTTCATCTTATAACCTTTATTATTTGATGATATTCATGAAGTCTGCATTCGTGAAGTATTTGGAGAATTCCAAGTCAGAAGCAGCTTTCTTAGCCAGTGAAGAATCTTTGGCAACAGCTTTCTTCAGGTTGTCCATAACCATAGAAGAGTTGTTGGTTCTTGCACCTACAACAGCCATCAGGTAGTCAGTGTAAGCGTTCGGTTTAGCGATGCTTGACAATGTGCTCTTAGCCTTGTTGTAGTCCTTAGCCAGGATTTGTGCCAAAGCTGCACTGTTGGTCTTAGTGTCGCCAAATGCGTTAACGGCTCTGTCATATTGACCTTGAGCGATGTACAGGTTACCCAGAGCTTCGTTCAGTTCCTTAGTACCGGAAGCTTTGCCCAGGTAAGTTTCAGCTGCTGCCTTGTCGCCTTTTCTCAAAGCTACGAGACCCATGTTCATGTTAGCTTCAGCAGAATCCTTGATAGAAAGAGATTTCTTCAGGTAGCCTTCAGCCTTGTCCAAATCACCGGCTTGGTAAGCTAACTTGCCGAGGTTGTTGTATGCACGGTAGTCGTTCGGGTAGATTTGAGTAGCTTTGGTGAAGATAGCTTCCTGCTTGGCAGGATCGTTAGTCAGAGTAGCTGCATACAGCAGTTCTTCGATGTTCAGTTGCTTAGCATCGCTGTCAGCCAAAGATGCGATTTCTTCGTCAGACTTACCGATTACGTCATAGTTCAAAGTCAGACGAGAACGACGCAGTTGCGGAAGGATTTCTTCTGCCAAAGTGCTGTATACAGAAGAGATATTCTTGATTTCCTGTTCTCTTTGTTCAGGATCAGAGTACATTGACAAAACGCGGAGAATCAACTCTTTGTCCTGGATGTTGGATTTGCTGACCAGTTCCTGGAAACCTTCCCAGTCCTGTGCAGTATATTTAGTATCTACAGCTGCTTCGATTTTGCTCTTCTTCAAATCCTTGTTGATAACTTTGGCTGTATTGTTCTGACGGTTTTCAGCCAGACCAGTATTCAGCTCAACGCCACCATCGGGAGAAGCGTATGCAGAGATTTCGATGTTGCTGATCTTCTTGTTGGCAGCTTCGTTGATGTTCTTAACTTCTTCGTTGAATGCTTTGGCAGTTTTCAACTCGCTTGAACGGATGTTAGCCTGTTGGATCAAGAACATGATGTTTGCATCATATTTTTCTTTGATTACGCGTTGGAAAGCGTCGTCACCGTTAGCAGGATTAGCGCTGCCCAAAGTCTGGCCAACCAGTTCGGAAGTAGAGATAACACCGTCGGCTACTTTTACAGCAGGGATAGTAACTTCTTTCTTTCCAACTTTAGCTTTGAATTCCAAGTACAATTCAGACTTAGCCATTTCGGGAACATAGTCGAAAGAAGTCTTCATTGTGTAGCTACCACCAGCCTTGTAAGAGATAGTCTGGTCGTTGCCTTCTACTTTTTCACCCTGGAATACGGCAGGCTGACCTTTAGCTTCGCCGCCTTCCCATCTCAAAACCGGAGTAACTTCCACTACAGCTTTTTTCTTGAAATACTTTTCAGGGAATTTACCGTTAATTGTAGCAGGTACCTTACCGCCTACGGCTTCCAATACTTGCGGAGTCACTGTGAAATAGTCAGAAGACAGTTCACCCATTTTGCTGCTGCATGATGTCAAAACAGCAACAAGTGCCACTAACAAAGGCAGATACAATTTTTTAGTCATTTTAGATATAAATTAATTGTTTGTAATTGAAATTTGTCCATTCACAATTAGTTGCTATATTCCTATATATATAGCTTTGCAAAGATATTAATTCTCTTGGCAATTTGTTAATAATACTATCACATTTATTATAATTTAATAAACGCCGTGCTCTTTCCTGTATTTAATATTGCGGGGATGATGCTCGATAATTTCACTTCGGAGTCTGTTCCGGTCGATATGTGTATAGATTTCAGTGGTGGCGATGGATTCATGTCCCAGCATGCACTGGATGGCCCGCAGATTGGCGCCGCCTTCCAGCAGATGGGTGGCGAAGGAGTGGCGGAACGTATGGGGACTGATATTCTTGGTGATGCCGGCTTTTTCCGCCAGCTCTTTTATCATGTGAAACACCATGATGCGGGAGATATTATTGCCCCATCGTGCCAGAAATACGTAATCCTCGTATCCTTTCTTTATTTTTCCCAGGTTGCGGTCTGCAAACCAATACTTTATCTCCTTGATTGCACGAGGCGAGATAGGTACTAAACGCTGTTTGCCGCCTTTGCCTTCCACCTTGATGAACCCTTCCTCGAAATAGAGGTCGGAGATTTTCAGGTTACACAGTTCCGACACGCGTAACCCGCAGCTGTACAGTGTCTCCAGGATAGCCCGGTTGCGTTGTCCCTCTTTCTTCTCCATGTCTACGGTGGAAATGATTCTGTCGATTTCTTCAACGGTGAGCACTTCCGGTAGCCTGAACCCGATTTTGGGACCTTCCAACAGCTCGCTCGGGTCGGCTTCCTGATAGTCGGCAATCACCAGAAAGTGGAAGAACGATTTGATTCCGGAGAGTATCCGGGCCTGGGAACGGGGATGGATACCGATGTCGTGGAGTCCTGCGGCAAAGCGTTGCAAATCATCCGGTGTTACGTCCGGAATTTCTATATTCTCTCCTTCCAGAAAGTGCAGAAGTTTCTGTAGGTCCGTCATATAGGCATCGAGCGTATTGGGCGAAAGCGCTTTCTCCAGCCTGAGATATTGCTGATACTTTCTGATTATCACCGCTCGTTTTTCCTTATTCGTCAAATTCTCTTCTACTTTCATTACTTTTTCCTATCTTTGCACCTTGAAAGAATGTTCTCTGTGGACAAAGGTATAAAAAAATGTGTTATGAGAATACAGATTATTAACGGCCCCAATATAAATCTGTTGGGTAAACGCGAACCTTCCATTTATGGCAGTGTTACTTTTGAAGACTACCTTGCCGGACTCCGTGAGAAGTATGCGGATGTACAGATAGACTATTTCCAATCCAACATCGAAGGAGAGTTGATAGACAAGATACAGCAGGTGGGTTTTGATGCGGACGGCATCATCCTGAATGCGGGGGCCTATACCCATACGTCCATTGCCCTGCAAGATGCGATCCGGTCGGTCACTGCTCCGGTGATTGAGGTTCATATCTCCAATGTGCATGCCCGGGAGTCGTTTCGCCACGTATCCATGATAGCTTGTGCCTGTCGGGGTGTTATTTGCGGCTTTGGGCTGAACTCCTACCGTCTGGCATTGGAAGCGTTAAAGGAATTATTAATATAAAATAGGTACAAGATTATGCTATTGAAACAGACAAAAATCGTTGCAACGATTTCCGATCAGCGTTGCGATGTTGATTTTATAAAACAGTTGTTCGACGCAGGTTTGAACGTAGTACGTATGAATACGGCTCATGCAGGCCGCGAAGGTTTCGAGAAGCTGATAGCTAATGTGCGTACGGTTTCCAACCGCATCGCTATCCTCATGGATACGAAGGGTCCCGAAGTGCGTACGACTGTCCTTGACGAGCCTATTCCCTTCAAGGCAGGCGATCGTGTAAAAGTGGTAGGCAATCCCGACCGGCAGACTACCCGCGAATGTATCTCCGTTTCTTATCCCAACTTTGTACACGACCTCAATGTGGGCGGTCATATCCTTATCGACGACGGTGACCTGGAACTGGTTGTTGTGGAAAAGAATGCCGACCACCTGCTGTGCGAGGTGCAGAATGAAGCTACCTTGAGCAGCCGCAAGAGTGTCAATGTGCCGGGTGTACGCATCAACCTGCCTTCACTGACGGAAAAAGACCGCAACAATATCCTCTACGCCATCGAGAAAGACATTGACTTCATCGCTCACTCTTTCGTGCGCAACAGACAGGATATTCTGGATATAAAGGCTATTCTCGATGCCCACAACAGCGACATCAGAATCATTGCCAAGATTGAGAACCAGGAAGGTGTGGACAATATCGACGAGATTCTCGAAGTGGCCGACGGCGTTATGATAGCCCGTGGCGACCTGGGTATCGAAGTTCCGCAGGAACGTATTCCGGGTATCCAGCGTTTGCTGATTCGCAAATGTATCCTTGCCAAGAAGCCGGTTATCGTTGCCACGCAGATGCTCCATACCATGATTTCCAACCCGCGTCCTACCCGTGCGGAAGTTACCGACATCGCCAACGCCATCTATTACCGTACGGATGCTTTGATGCTGAGCGGTGAGACGGCTTACGGCAAATATCCGGTTGAAGCCGTCAAGACAATGACGAAAGTTGCTGCCCAGGCGGAAAAAGACAAACTGGCGGATAACGACATCCGTATTCCTTTGGACGAAAACAGCAACGATGTAACGGCTTTCCTTGCCAAGCAAGCGGTAAAAGCCACTACGAAGTTGAAGATTCGCGCCATCATCACCGACAGTTACAGCGGCCGCACTGCCCGCAACCTTGCTGCATTCCGCGGCAAATACCCGGTGCTCGCCATCTGCTATAAGGAAAAGACCATGCGTCACCTGGCGCTTTCATACGGTGTAGAAGCCATCTACATGCCCGAACTTGCCAACGGACAGGAATACTACTTCGCCGCTCTCCGCCGCCTGCTTCAGGAAGGCCGTCTGCAATCTACCGACATGGTGGGCTATTTGAGTAGCGGTAAAGCCGGTACGCAAACATCCTTCCTCGAAATCAACGTAGTGGAAGATGCCCTGAAACATGCTGAAGACAGTGTACTTCCGAACAGTAACAGATACTTGTAAAATTATAAATTGAGAATTAAAAAATGACAGTCCGCTGGCAGGCATTTGTTTTTTAATTCTCAATTCTCAAATTATATGACTTTAGACGAATATATCCTGCAACACATCGATGAAGAGGGCGACTATCTGAAGGCTCTTTATCGCGATACGCACCTCAAGTTGCTTTATCCCCGCATGGCTTCGGGACATTTGCAGGGGCGTATGCTCAAGATGTTTGTCAGGATGATACGTCCCCGTCAGGTGTTGGAGATCGGGACATATAGCGGATACTCCGCACTTTGCATGGCAGAGGGGTTGCCGGACAACGGAATGCTGCATACGTTTGAAATCAATGACGAGCAGGAAGACTTTACCCGTCCGTGGCTGGAGAACTCACCCTATGCCAATAAGATAAAGTTCTATATAGGTAATGCTTTGGAACTTGTTCCCCGGCTGGACATCACTTTCGACCTTGCTTTCATCGACGGTGATAAGCGCCGTTACATCGATTATTACGAGATGGTATTGGCACGCCTTTCGGACGGCGGTTATATCATTGCCGACAATACCTTGTGGGACGGGCACGTTCTTGAAGAGCAACCGCATCGCACGGACTTGCAGACCATCGGGATAAAGGCTTTCAATGATCTGGTTGCCGCAGATAATCGGGTGGAGAAAGTTATACTGCCGTTGCGCGACGGACTGACGATTATACGTAAGAAATAAAAAGTTTGCATCCTCCCCCTTCACCCTTCACAATTCCTTTGCATCATACTGCTCATGGGATTCTGCGGGTGAAGGGGGAGGATGCTTTTATTTTTTAAGCAACCGCTTGCTCAAGTACCGCACAGGATACCACACCGAGAGGAACCCTACGGTGATAACCGTTACGAATACCAGTATGATGTCCGTTGCATGCACGCTCACCGGATAGGCGTCCACTACAAAACTTCCGTTGCCGCCGCCCAGCGATATAAGTCCGAAGCGTTGTTGCAGGAAACACAGCAGCAGCCCCAATATAATCCCGGCAATTGCTCCGAACACCGAAATCAGCCGCCCTTCAAAAAGGAAGATACGGGCAATCAGCCGGTCGTCGGCGCCCAGATTGCGCAGCGTCTCCGTATCTTCGCGCTTATCCAGTATCAGCATGGACAGCGAACCGATAACATTGAAGCAGGCAATTGTAAGTATAAAGGTAAGGAACAGGTAGGAGATGAGTTTCTCAATCTCCATGATACGGAATACATCCGCTTGCTGCTCGTAGCGGTTTTGCACGATGAAGCGGTCGCCCAGGATGCGTTCCATTTTCTTCTGCACGGCATCGGTGTTGCTGCCCGGTTTCAGTTTCAGTTCGATGGCGGAAACTTCCGTGTCATAATTGAACAGCCGCCGGGCAAAGCCCAACGATGTGAGGATATAGCGTGAGTCGTATTTCTGCTGGTTGACAACAAACACCGCTCCCGGCGAGAACAGATAATCCTGGTTGAAAGCCGCCGACGGATTGGCGATGTTGACACGTACATTCCTTTTAGGTGCATACACCCGCAACGGGTCGACAAACTGAAGTCCCGTGCCCAGTTCGGACACCAGCTCCACACCCATAAAGCCGTAGTCCACAACGGAATCGTTCAGAATGAACTTCCCCGTACCGTACAGCAGGCTGTCTATGGATGTCAGTTGCTCGAAGTTATCCTCCACGCCTTTGATAACCGCCATTGCCTGACGGTCCTTGTACTGCACCATTGCGTTTTCTTCCAGCGTCTCCGTCCATACATCTATTTCGGGCAGGGCGCGTACTTGCTGCACGCGCGATTCGAGCGGGTCGAACACCTTTCCTTCCCGAACGGTGATTTTCAGCTCCGGGTCGAAAGCCGTGAAGAACCCCGCTACCATATCCTGAAATCCGTTGAATACGGACAATGTACATACCAACGCCAATGTAGCCAACGCCACCCCGCACACCGAGATGCCGGATATAATATTAATGGCATTATGCTTCTTCTTAGAGAAGAGATAACGGCGGGCTATAAAAAAAGGAAGATTCATGGTTGGGGATTAACCACTATTTCAGTAGTTCATCGATTCTTTCCAGATAATCCAGCGAGTCGTCCACGAAGAACTTCAGCTCGGGAATGATGCGCAGTTGGTGGCGTACGCGGGTTCCCAGTTCAAAGCGGATGGACTTCATGTTGGCATTGACGTTCTTGATGATTTCTTCGCTCCGTTCAGAGGGGAAAACGCTGAGGTAGGCGCGTGCCACGCTCATATCGGGACTGATGCGTACGGCGCTGACCGAAATCAGTATACCGGGCATCGATTTGGTTTGCAACAGGAAGATGTCGCTTAATTCCTTTTGGAGCAAACGGGCTATTTTGTTCTGTCTGGTAGTTTCCATACTCTATCGTTTTTTTGATTTGAAAAGCAAAGTTACTGAAATATATCGTTCTGCCGGTGATTTATACTATTTTTTTCATTCTTTTCCTTGTAGGAGAATCTGATTTATGACGTTGCAGGATTGTATTTTCATCCGTAGGGCATTCGTTTCGGCCACTGGGAACATCAGGTGTTGACTACTGTCAACAGAGCTGTTTACTGCTGTCAACGGATCGGCCGGCTATTGTCAACCGGGCTGTTGACAGTAGTCAACACCCGATGTTCTTCCTGAGAAAAAAGAATTCTCTCTATAGCAATACCTGATTTTCCTCTGTATGTCTTTGTTATAAGGCTGTGAGGAAAAGCGTACCGCTATAGAGAGAAAGACGTATTGCTCTGTTATATTGGATGTGGATGAATCCGGTTGCCCCGTAGATTCTACCTATTCTTGCGCTTTTTTGCGTGCAATCAGCGCAACTGCCGCAACTCCGATAATCAGCAGCGCCAATGCTCCGTAGGCGATGCCTTCCGTTACATGCAGGCTTTTGGGGTCGAAGCGCATCTCGACGGTATGCTTGCCGGCAGGAATATACAAGGCGCGCAGTACATAATCCGCACGTCCCAGTCCGGCAGGTTTCCCGTCAATGGTTACTTGCCAGCCGTTCGGGTAGTATATCTCGGAGAATACGGCGATGCCGTCTCCCGCGTTTTCCGTTTCGTAAACCAGGCGGTTGGGTTCGTAACTTGTCAGGCGAATGGAGGAAAGGCTGTCTTTATGAGCCTCTGAAATCCCTTTCAGCACATCCTTGAAACGGGCATCGACAACGGCGGTTTCGGTGGGAAGAATGGTTTTGAGCGCATCAATCTCCTCATTGGCATTGTTTACGTATTGCACGTTCTTCACAAACCAGGCGTTGCCGTTGGCATAAGGGTTGAGGACGGGAACGGTCTGTCCCTGCTGTCCGGCGGGGAGGATGAAGTACTTCGTGTTCAGCATGTTCAGTACGCGGAACTTGGAGGCGTCCACACTGTCCATTTCTCCGCCTGCGGCGGCTATCGCTTGATAGGCAGCCTGCATTTCGGGAGAGATGTGGCGTTCTATCAGTTCCTGGTAGCGACGCAGTTTGGCGGCATGGTATCCGCCTATGTTCTTATGCCAGTAGGAAGTGTTGTTCTCGTTGAAAGCATCGGTTGCAAAGTTCAGTACGCGGTAGTCCGGGCTTTTGTCCTGCAGGATGAGTTCGTCGGTCTTGGTTTTGCTGAACGTTTCCGTTTGGATGGAACGGGGCACGAACTGCTCGTCGTGCAGGTAGCGTTTGTTTACGCTCCACATATCTACAAGGCAGAGAACCGTAATGCCTGCAACGGTCAGCGACTGCCGCAGCTTGCCTGCCGCGTGGAGCCAAAGCAGTGCGCATCCGATGCAGATGATGATGAAGCTCCGCAATGCGTCGGCGCTGACAAGCGCACCCCGCATCTCTGAGAGATTGGCAAGGATGCCGGACAGCTCGTTGGCGGGTATCATCTGCTGGTCGACGGCATTCTGCAGCATTTGTGCTTCTTGTGCAGGTACGAAGCCGGAGCCGAGGCTACCCGGCGCTACGGTCAGCAGCAGGGCTACACCGGCGGTCAGCGCAAGGCTGATGCCGAACGCTTTCTTGTTCGCTTTCCATATTCCGGGTTCTTCCAACACGCGCTTCAAGGCAAAGATTGCCAGCAGGGGAATGGTGAATTCCGCTATGACGAGGATGGATGATACGGCGCGGAACTTATTGTACATCGGGACGTAATCGATGAAGAAGTCCGTCAGCGGCATGAAGTTCTTGCCCCATGCCAGGACGATGGAGAAGAAGGTTGCTCCCAGCAACGCCCATTTCAGCGGTCCTTTTACGATGAAGCAGCCCAGTACGAAGAGGAACAAGACGAATGCGCCCACATAGACGGGGCCGGCGGTCCAGGGCTGGCTGCCGAAGTACTGCGGGAATGAGTTGTACAGATTCCCGTACATCGGGTTGGCCTTTTCCATGGCGGTTTCGCTCTGGCTGAGGGGGGCGGAGGAGGAACCGCCTTTGAAGTTGGGAACGAGGAGCGTCCAGGTTTCGCCGATGCCATAGCTCCAGTTGGTGATGTAGTCGCGGTCCAGTCCGCTGCTGGTTTGCTTGGCGGCATCACCGGTCTGTACCAGCTCGCTCTTGCCGCGCATGGTTTCCTTGCTGTACGTATAGGTGTGATAGAGGTTGGAAAGGTTGGCGGCCACACCGATAAAGGCGGCAACCAGCAGTACGGCGCTTGCCTTGAAGAATCGGGGAAGCGTCTTGTTGCGCCACGCGTCTTCAAAGTATGCTCCTGCGATGAACAGGATGACGAACAGGAAGTAGTAGGACATCTGCACATGGTTGGACATGATTTGCAGGGCGATGAAGAAGGCTGTGAGTATGCCGCCTGCCAGCAGCTTGCCCCGGTAGGCGAGCACGATGCCCGCTATTGTGGGCGGGATGTAGGCAAGGGTGATGAACTTCCAGATGTGTCCCGCCGAAATCAGAATGAAGAAGTAGGACGAGAAGGCCCACATGATGCCGCCCAAGCCTGCCAGCCATGCCGGTATGCCGAATGCCCGCAGCAGGATGTAGAAGCCCAGCATCAGGATAAACGTCAGGTTGACGTAGGTGGGCAGGAAGAGCTGGTATATTTTCTGTGTCCATTGCAGCGGTACGGTAGAGTCGTAGGACGGGGATATCTGGTAGGTAGGCATTCCGCCGAAAAGGGAATTGGTCCAGCGGGTGCGTTCGCCTGTCTGTTCGTAATACTCTTTGGCTTCTTGTCCGGCGCCGGCGCCGGCTGCGGTGTCGTGCTGGAACAGAATACGTCCTTCTATATCCGCCGGAAAAAAGTAGGCGAAAGAAATCAGGACGAATGCCAGGATGGCAATTAAGTCGGGAAGAATCTTCTTTATCATCTTTGCTGGGTTATGGTTTATGTGGGGAGCCGAAAAGGTGAGGAGTCGACTCCCTTGACTCCTAATCTGAATTTCAGCGGCAAACTTATACATAAATATTGATTTATGCACCAGTTGGATAGATAAATCTGCTGAAATATCGTACCTTTGCCTTCCCTAAATCATATAATTCATAAATCTGAAATTTGGAAATCGGTAAGCATGACGATAGGTGTTATCAGTGCAATGGATAGCGAACACCGCCAACTGGCGGAACGTTTACAGGAGAAGAAGGTAGCGGATTACGGTAATCTGCACTATGTGGAAGGTATGCTTGGCAGCAACCGCGTGATACTTACGCAATGCGGCATCGGTAAGGTGAATGCGGCGGTGGGAGCTACGGAGCTGATACACCGTTTTGCCCCGGACTGTATTGTGAGTACCGGTGTGGCGGGCGGCATCGACGCTTGTCTCAAGGTGACGGATGTAGTGGCGAGCGACTCTCTGGCATACCACGATGTATGGTGCGGTGACGGTAACGAGTATGGTCAGGTGCAGGGATTGCCTGCAGTGTACAAGGGGTGCGCCCCGCTTTTGGAACATGCTTTGTCTCTGAACAAGACCGGATTGGAAAGCCGTATTCATAGCGGACTGATATGTACCGGAGACCGGTTTATCACCAACCGCACAGAGCTGGATGTCATCAAACGCCGTTTCCCGGCTGGACTGGCTGTCGATATGGAGTCTGCTGCCATTGCGCAGACCTGCTATCTGTACGGCATTCCTTTCCTCAGCTTCCGTATCATCAGCGATACGCCGGGCGTGGAGGACCACTCTTCGCAATATGCCGATTTTTGGGGTACGATGGCGGAACGTTCTTTCCTTACGACATGGACTTTCCTTTCCACCCTGCCCGACAACTTATAACTCATAACTCACAACTTATAACTTATGAAGAAAATACCCAGCTTTACCATCGATCACATCCGTTTGCTGCGCGGTATTTACGTATCGCGCAAGGATGAAGTGAACGGAGAAGTCATCACGACTTTTGATATCCGTATGAAAGAGCCCAACCGCGAACCGGCATTGGGACAAGGCGCCCTGCACACTATCGAGCATCTGGCTGCCACCTACCTGCGCAATGAACCGCAATGGCAGGACAAGATTATCTATTGGGGCCCCATGGGCTGCCTTACCGGCAATTATCTGCTGATGAAAGGCGACTTGCAGCCGCAGGACATCGTATCGCTGATGCAGGATACGTTCCGCTTTGTTGCCGGATATGAGGGCGAAGTTCCCGGTGCTGCTCCGCAGGATTGCGGCAATTACCTGCTCCACGACCTGCCCATGGCAAAATGGGAGTCTGCCAAGTATTTGCATGAAGTGCTGGAACAGATGACGGAAGAGAATATGAACTACCCCGAGAAAGCGGAGTGAGTGGTTGAATGAATGTTGAAAAATACATTTATGTTAAGAGTATCTGTCATTCAGAGCTTCTTTGCGATGCTCTGAATGACAGATAGTATAAGCTAATTCCCCATATTTACTTGGTTTACTCCTAACTGCTTAAATAATTTCTATTCCTTGCTCCTTGCAAAGTTGCAGCCCTATGTCTTTCAGTTTGAATTTCTGTATCTTGCCACTTCCTGTCATGGGGAACTCTTTTACAAAGAAAATATATTTGGGAATCTTGTAACGGGAAATCTTGCCGATGCAGAAGTCGCGTACATCCGATTCGTGCAGGTCTGCCCCCTCGTGCCGGATAATGAATGCGCCGACCGCTTCGCCGTACTTCTTGGAAGGGATGCCGGCTACCTGCACATCCTTGACGCCTTCCAGTTGATAGAGAAACTCTTCGATTTCGCGCGGATAGATATTTTCACCGCCGCGGATAATCATGTCTTTGATACGTCCGGTGATGCGGTAGTTGCCGTCCTCGTCTTTCACGCCCAAGTCTCCGGAGTGCAGGAAACCGTTCTTGTCGATGACCTCGGCTGTGGCCTGCGGATTCTTGTAATATCCTTTCATGGTGTTGTAACCGCGGTTGCACATTTCACCCTGCACGCCTACCGGACACTCTTCGCCGGTTTCCGGGTCGATGACTTTCACTTCGGTATGCTCAAAGTCGCGCCCTACGGTGTTGCAACGTACATCGAACGAATCGTCTATTCGTGTGGCGGTCATGCCGGGAGCGGCTTCCGTCAGGCCGTAAACGCTGGTTACTTTCATGTACATCTTTTCCTCTACCTGCTTCATCAGCTCGACGGGGCAGAGAGAGCCGGCCATGATACCCGTGCGCAGGCTGGACATATCGAACAGGTCGAACATCGGATGGTGCAGTTCGGCTATGAACATTGTGGGTACGCCGTAGAGTGCGGTGCATCGTTCTTTGTGGATGGATGCAAGCACCACCAACGGGTTGAAGCGTTCCACCATGACTTGTGTACAGCCGTGGGTAAGGCAGTTCATCGTGGCAAGCACCACGCCGAAGCAGTGGAACAGGGGGACGCAACAGCAGAGTTTGTCAGCGGCAGTGAATTTCATATGCTCGCCGGTAAGGAAACCGTTGTTGGTGATGTTGTAGTGGGTAAGCATTACCCCTTTCGGGAATCCGGTAGTGCCCGAAGTGTACTGCATGTTTACTACGTCGTGGCAACTTACCCGGCTTTTGAGCTCATTCAGACGGGTGTCTTCCACGTTGTCGCCTAAAAGCAGAATTTCGGAAGTGTTGTACATTCCTCTGTGCTTTTCCTGCCCTACGTAGATTACATTCTTCATATAAGGGAAGCGCTCGCTTTTCAGATGTCCGCGCTGGCAGGTTTTCAGTTCAGGCAGCATGGTGTAGGTCATCTGCACGAAGTCGCTGTCTTTCTCGCCGTTGACGATACAGAGCGTGTGCATATCCGAATTTTCGCACAGGTACTCCAGTTCGGCTTGTTTATAGTTGGTGTTTACCGTTACATAAACGGCGCCTATTTTGGCGCAGGCATACAGCAATGTCAGCCAGTCCGGTACGTTTGCCGCCCAGATGCCGACGTGTGTTCCCCGTTCCACGCCGATAGCGATAAGTCCTTTTGCCATGTCGTCCACTCTGCGGTTGAACTGGCTCCAGGTGAAGCGCAGATTACGGTCGGAGTAAACAATATATTCTTTGTCAGGTGTAGTTGTGGCCCAATGCTCCAGCCATTGGCCAAGCGTTCTTTCGTATAACATAACGATGCTAATTAACGTATGAAGTATGAAATATAAGAGGGTATGTCAAAACTAAAATTCGCTTGCCGTTTGTTTCTTTTTAGGCACGGATTACACGGATTTCACGGAAAAAGAACAAAGAAAATCTGTGTTTCCGTAGAATCCGTGTAATCCGTGCCTAAAAGAAATCATCAAGTGTATTTTGACACACTCCCTTATGCCTTATACTTATCAGATTGGTGTATAAATTACTGCCAGTATTTTGGCTGCCTGTCCTTCATAGGCGTGTACATGGTGCGGTACGATGGAATCGTAGTAGATGCTGTCCCCTTCTTCGAGCAGGTAGGTGTGTTTACCGTAGCTGATTTCCATGGTTCCTTCCATAACCATGATGAATTCTTCGCCTTCGTGTGAGGAAAGGACGAAATCGCTGTCGTCCGTGGGAGCTACGTCGATGATGAACGGCTCCATGTGGCGGTCTGCTTTTGATTTGGAAAGAGAGTGGTACTCCATGTGTTTGCGCGAGTGGATAGCGTTGTTGGAGAAGCTGATGCTGTCCTTTGCTTCCGACTTGCGGCATACCACAGGACCGTTCTCGTCCTGGTCGTCAAGGAATGTGCCGAGACGCACGCCCAGTACGCGGGCTATTTTGATGAGCGGAGCCAATGAAGGCAGGTCGATATTGTTTTCGATGCGTTCGATTTGTTCGATGGCTAGCCCCGAACGTTGCGCCAACTCTTCCATGCTGATGGACTGGCTTTCGCGGAGTGATTTGATTTTTTCTCCTACAATCTTACTTGTATCCATAATTTGATAGTATTTTCAGTCTAAAAGGTTATGATTAATAGCTGTAGATTGCAAAAATAAGATATTCTTTTACTTGGTGCAACATTCTATGACGAAAAGTTTGCTTATGGTCTTTGCAGGTGTACAGGAGATTTTGTCTGTATGCCATCGCTATTCCGGCTTTCTCAGAGGAAGAGTGATATTCGCAGACGTATGGTTTATGATTACATGAAGCCCGATAGAGGTTCCTTACTCTTTTATATCCAACTCTCCGGAGTATGAAATGGCTTGTCTGTTCATCGGCTGGATATGTATGTTGGCCGAACCGTCGGAATAGATAGTAAGGCTGTATTCATATTTATCTTCCTCGTTGCCGGTTTTGAAATCAATCCGGGTTTTCCCTTTTTTGAGGCTTTCTTTCCTGTATCCGGTTATCGGGGCATTAAATATCAATCCTTTCCCGCCGCCGTAAGGTACATTGTATGCCACTCCGAAGTAGGGCAGGTAAGAAAAGACGGAATCATTCCTGATTTCGATGGAGTAGTCGGATGTCAGGGCGCGGCTGCGACCTTTCATGGGTTGCATATAGTCTACGTTGATTTTGTAGTGATCGGCATTTATCGCTTCCCTGACGTTACGTTCGGTCTGTGCTTTCTTTTCACTCCGGCTTTGTGCTGTTGCGGATTGCATGGCAAACATTCCCGACAAACATAATAGAATTAATTTAGCTGTTTTCATCGTTGTTTGGTTTTAGGTATCAACAAAGATAAAGATAATGTTTTTGAGAAGTAAAACGGATTCAGTATTTTTGTATGAGAATAAAGATTATTAAGTATGGTATATATTGAAACTCCCCGTTTGATATTGCGCGATTGGAAAGAAGAAGACTTCATTCCTTTTGCAGAGATGAACGGGAATCCGTCTGTCATGGAGTTCTTTCTGCATCCTTTGTCCGGGGAAGAGTCCCGCAATCTTTTTGATACTGTCAGGAACGAGTTTCTTCAGTACGGATATGGCGGATATGCCATTGAGCAAAAGTCCGATGGAGCCTTTGTGGGTTTTACGGGTTTTCATAACTTTATGTTTGATGTGGACTTTGCTCCGGGTATTGAGATACTGTGGCGATTAAGGCAGGAATATTGGGGTCGGGGATATGCTACCGAAGCAGCGAAGTCATGTCTGGCTTATGCCAAGGAGAATCTTCCGTTTTCTATGGTCCGGGCTTTTACTTCGCTGACCAATAAACATTCGCAACGGGTGATGCAGAAGATAGGGATGGAATTTGAAAAGAATTTTATGCACCCAGCAGTGCCCGACGGGCATCTGCTGAAAGAGCACGTACTCTATAAGATACAATTGTAATAGGCTTTTAAAACCCTTGTACAGGGAAGACAGTGATAAAAGTAAAACGGCGATATTCTCATTGGAAAATACCGCCGCTTTAATAAGTTTACCGCAAGTAAATTACTTACGCAAGCCGAGTTCCTGAACAATGGCACGATATCTGTTGATGTCGCGGTCTTTCAGGTAGTTCAACAGCGCGCGGCGCTTACCTACCAACATTGTCAAGGCTCTTTCTGTACTATAATCCTTTCTGTTGAGCTTCATATGCTCAGTCAGATGAGCAATACGGTATGAAAACAAAGCTATCTGGGCCTCTGCTGAGCCAGTATCAGTGTTAGACTTCCCGTATTTGCCGAAGATTTCTTGCTTTTTAGCAGCGTCTAAATACATAGTGTTTAATTAAAAAGTTGATAATTCTTTTCTCTTTCGAGCGTGCAAAGATAGATATTATCTTTTATATTGCAATGATATTCAGCAAAAAAATCTTTTCTCTGTGATGTATATACTGTAAAATTCGTACCTTTGCGGTCAAATAATAGGTATTATATGCAAAATATTAGAAACATTGCAATTATTGCCCATGTCGATCATGGGAAAACGACGCTTGTAGATAAGATGCTTCTGGCAGGAAACCTTTTCCGCAGCAACCAGAGCACAGGTGAATTAATGTTGGATAACAATGATTTGGAGCGTGAGCGAGGGATAACAATCCTTTCCAAAAACGTTTCTATCAGCTATAAAGACACGAAAATTAATATTATCGATACTCCGGGACACAGCGACTTCGGTGGCGAAGTGGAACGTGTATTGAATATGGCCGACGGATGTATCCTGTTGGTGGATGCTTTTGAAGGCCCGATGCCGCAGACCCGTTTTGTATTGCAGAAAGCTTTGCAGATCGGTTTGAAACCTATTGTTGTAGTCAACAAGGTGGACAAGCCCAACTGTCGCCCCGAAGAAGTCTATGAAATGGTGTTCGACCTGATGTTCAGTCTGGAAGCTACGGAAGAGCAGTTGGACTTCCCCGTTATCTATGGTTCGGCAAAGAACAACTGGATGAGCACGGACTGGCAGAAACCGACGGATAATATCTATCCGTTGCTGGACTGTATTCTGGAGAACATTCCCGCTCCTACACAGTTGGAAGGTACGCCGCAGATGCTGGTGACCTCATTGGACTATTCCTCTTATACCGGCCGTATTGCCGTAGGCCGTGTACATCGCGGTACTTTGCGGGAAGGCATGAACGTGTCTTTGGCAAAGCGTGACGGTACAATCGTCAAGTCGAAGATTAAAGAACTGCATACGTTTGAAGGTATGGGCCGTGTGAAGGTATCGGAGGTATCTTCCGGTGATATCTGTGCCCTGGTTGGTATCGAAGGGTTTGAAATCGGAGATACGATTTGCGACTACGAGAACCCCGAAGCATTGCCGCCCATCGCCATTGACGAGCCTACTATGAGTATGCTGTTTACTATCAACGATTCTCCGTTCTTCGGCAAAGAAGGTAAGTTTGTAACTTCCCGCCATATACATGACCGTCTGATGAAGGAGCTGGACAAGAACCTTGCGCTTCGCGTACGCAAGAGCGAGGAAGACGGAAAATGGGTGGTGTCCGGTCGTGGCGTGCTTCACCTTTCCGTGTTGATTGAAACGATGCGCCGCGAGGGATATGAGTTGCAGGTAGGCCAGCCGCAGGTTATCTTCAAGGAGATAGATGGTGTGAAGAACGAGCCTATCGAGGAGCTCACGGTCAACGTTCCCGAAGAGTATGCCAGCAAGATTATCGATATGGTAACCCGCCGTAAAGGTGAAATGGTGAAAATGGAAAGCGCCGGCGAGCGTGTGAACCTTGAGTTCAATATGCCGTCGCGCGGTATTATCGGTTTGCGTACCAATGTGCTGACTGCCTCTGCCGGTGAAGCTATCATGGCGCACCGCTTTAAGGAATACCAACCCTATAAGGGTGAAATCGAACGCCGTACCAACGGTTCCATCATTGCCATGGAGTCGGGTACAGCCTTTGCCTATGCCATCGATAAATTGCAGGATCGCGGTAAGTTCTTCATCTTCCCGCAGGAAGAAGTGTATGCCGGACAGGTTGTAGGCGAGCACTCTCACGATAACGACCTTGTGGTGAACGTTACCAAATCAAAGAAGCTGACCAACATGCGTGCTTCCGGTTCCGACGAGAAAGCGCGTCTGATTCCGCCGGTACAGTTCTCTCTGGAGGAAGCGTTGGAATATATCAAGGGAGACGAGTATGTAGAGGTTACTCCTAAGTCCATGCGTATGCGTAAGGTTATCTTGGATGAGACAGAGCGCAAGCGTGCCAATAAGAACTGATTTTACTTTTTAGTTGTTATATATAAGAAGGAGTGCTTTGCTGTAAAGGTGGAGCACTCCTTCTTTTATTGCAGGACAATGGGGTATCCCGAAGTTTTTATTTTATCGGTCAGTCTACGTATTTCACTTTGGCGGCATCTCTCGGCTTGGCGGCAGGCGCTTCATCCGGATATCCGAAAGCAATGCAGTAAAGCAGCCGGTATCCTTCGGGAAGTTCCAGTCTTTTGAGGTATTCGGCAGCTTCGGGCGTATCGGTCATAAAGCGTGTGGGGCTTGCCAGACAGCAGGAGCCTATGCCCATAGACCAGGCGGCAAGTACCATATTCTCACCCAGCAGTCCGCAGTCTATCTGCGAGCAGTCGTACGAAGTGTCATTTCCGATGAACACTACCGTGGGAGCATTGCGGAACATATTCTTGAAATTGGGGTTGTCCGCTGCTTTCGGGTTCTTCTGCTTGAAGATTTCACTTACTCCGTTCAGGAATTCCGGATTGTCTACTACGCGTACCGCCCAGGACTGTTTGTTCTGACCGTTGGGGGCGTTGATACCGCACTCCAAGATTACCTTCATCGTGTCCCGGTTCACTGCTTCCGGTTTGTACTTGCGGACGCTGCGGCGCGATAGGATTGTCTCGATTACCGCTTCCGAATTGCTTTTCTCCGTAACTGTGGCTTCACTCTCTTTCTGTACCTGCTGTCCGCAAGCGGACAGCATCAATAGGCTTGCGCCTAACAGCATAATCTTTAAGCTCTTCATTCTCTGTTGTCTATTAAATTGTTTCTTCGCAAATCTAACAAAAAAAGCGGCTTCCGAGAACGAAAGCCGCCTTAAAATATATAATCTGGTTCTATTAGAGTTTCGGACCAGCAGCAACCAAAGCCTTACCGGCTTCGTTACCTGTGAACTTAGCGAAGTTCTTGATGAAACGTCCTGCCAGGTCTTTTGCTTTTTCTTCCCATTGGCAAGCACATTCGTAAGTGTCGCGAGGATCAAGAATCTTCGGATCAACACCCGGCAATTCTGTCGGAACAACAAAGTCGAAGTAAGGAATAACCTTTGTCGGAGCCTTGTCGATAGAACCGTCGAGGATAGCGTCGATGATACCACGTGTATCTTTGATAGAGATACGCTTGCCGCTACCGTTCCAGCCGGTGTTAACCAAGTATGCCTTAGCGCCGACCTTGTTCATCTTCTTAACCAGTTCTTCTGCATATTTAGTAGGATGCAAGCTCAGGAAAGCAGCACCGAAGCAAGCAGAGAATGTCGGAGTCGGTTCAGTGATACCGCGTTCCGTACCGGCCAGCTTAGCGGTGAAACCGGACAGGAAGTAGTACTGAGCCTGTTCGGGGTTCAGGATAGATACCGGAGGCAATACACCGAAGGCATCAGCCGACAGGAAGATTACCTGATGAGCGTGAGGACCTTTAGATACCGGCTTAACGATGTTGTTGATGTGATAGATAGGATAAGAAACACGCGTGTTTTCAGTTGTGCTCTTATCGGCGAAGTCAATCTTGCCGTCAGCGTCAACAGTTACGTTCTCCAGCAGAGCGTCACGTTTGATGGCGTTGTAGATATCGGGTTCGCTTTCTTTGTCGAGGTTGATAACCTTAGCGTAGCAACCGCCTTCGTAGTTGAATACACCTTCGTCATCCCATCCGTGTTCGTCGTCACCGATCAGCAGACGTTTCGGGTCGGTAGACAAAGTAGTCTTACCTGTACCTGACAGACCGAAGAAGATAGCAGAGTCCGTACCTTCCATGTTGGTGTTGGCAGAACAGTGCATGGAAGCGATACCGCGAAGCGGGTTCTTGTAGTTCATGATAGAGAACATACCCTTCTTCATTTCACCGCCGTACCAAGTGTTCAGGATAACCTGTTCGTTGGTCTTCAAGTTGAATACAGTAGCTGTTTCAGAGTTCAGACCCAGTTCCTTGTAGTTGTCAACTTTTGCTTTGGAAGCGTTGAATGATACGAAATCAGGTTCGCCGTAGTTAGCAAGTTCCTCAGCAGTCGGGCGGATGAACATGTTAGTTACGAAGTGAGCCTGCCAAGCTACTTCCATGATGAAACGTACTTTCATGCGGGTAGCTTCGTTAGCACCGCAGAAAGTATCGACAACGAACAGACGCTTGCCGCTCAGCTGGTTTACAGCTTTAGCTTTCAGGTCGGCCCATGCTTCTTCAGAGCAGGGTTTGTTGTCGTTTTTGTATTCTTCTGAAGTCCACCATACAGAATCCTTGCTGGCTTCGTTCATTACAAAGAATTTATCTTTAGGAGAACGTCCGGTATAGATACCAGTCATTACGTTCACAGCACCAAGTTCAGTTACTTGACCTTTTTCGAAGCCTTCCAGACCCGGTTTGGTCTCTTCAGCGAACAATACATCATAAGACGGGTTGTGGATGATTTCCTTCACGTCTTTGATACCGTACTTGCTTAAATCTAAATTTGCCATTTCTTTTTAAGATTTTAAAATTGGTATTTGGTTTATAATCTCTCTTCGCATTCGTATGCTTCATTGCAAGGGGGCGAGTTTGTGGAAAACCGCGTTGTTCAGTAAGGCCCTTGTTTTTGCGACTACAAAAGTAATACTTTATTTTTAAAGAAACATCCTATTAGAGAAATTTTTCTGTAATAGGAAATCTTTTATAGAACCGTAACAATATCTGCAAACTGAATGTTGCAAATTGAGTGGAAATCGTTTACTTTGCACCTCTGTTCTATCAATATACGGAATAACCAATACATATTTTAATCTGATAATATAATGAAAGTTATCAACTTTGCCGAGACTAACTCAGTCTTGAACCAATACATGGCGGAGATACGCGATGTGCAAGTACAGTCCGACCGTATGCGTTTCCGCCGGAACATCGAACGCATCGGCGAAATCATGGCGTACGAAATGAGTAAGGAACTCACCTATTCCGAAAAGCAGGTACAAACGCCGCTGGGGATAGCTCCCGTCAGCACTTTCGATGATGATGTGGTGATTGCCACCGTCTTCCGTGCCGGGCTTCCCTTGCATGCCGGTTTCCTGAATGTGTTCGACCGTGCGGGCAATGCTTTCGTTTCCGCTTACCGTTATTATAAGGATAAAGAGTGCCGTACGGTGGATGTGCACATAGAGTATATCGCTACTCCCGACCTTTCCGGCAAGACTCTGTTACTGGTTGACCCGATGCTTGCTACGGGCGAAAGCATGGAACTTGCCTGGAAGGCTTTCCTTACCAAGGGCACGCCTGCCAAACTGCAGATTGCCTGCGTCATTGCCAGCCGGCAGGGAGTAGAGCACTTGCAGAAACTCTTCCCCGGCAACGAGGTTTCCTTGTGGTGCGGCGCTATCGACCCGGATATGAACGAGCATTCGTATATAGTACCGGGGCTGGGCGATGCCGGAGACTTGGCATTCGGCGACAAGCTGTAATCAGCAGGGCGGTTGCGGCCGTCCAATCCGAACCCCGGCACTGTTCATTGAACCATAAAGAGAGCCGTATCAACTCCGTTTGTGAGTAATGATACGGCTCTTTTATGTTTGCAAGCTACTGCATCAGGATATCCATTCCCGCTTCGCTTTCATTGTTCACTTGGCCCAGAACAGCTTTTCCGTATACGTGTCTGTGCCGGCTACATCCTTATAGTACGGATTGTAGTTTACTTCCGTGCTGGGGTATCTCCAGCGGTTCGGCACATTGGGGATAGTACCCGACACTTCCGGGAACACCAGTCCCGAAGGATAGCCTGTGCGGCGGATGTCACTCCATGCCTCGCGGCTGACAAGGAAACCGAAGTGCAGCCATTTCTGCGTGATGATGGCATCCAGTTTGTCCACGTATGCCGTACTGTTCCATCTGGCATTGGCAAAGTCTGCAATCTCTTTATCGGTAGGAGCGTCGTAACGGCGGCAATTCTCTCCCGAGCCTATCGAATCGTAATAGTAATACAGGGCGATGGATTGGCTGACAGCCGTCTTGAATTCCTTTTCCGCCTTTGCCATATCCTGTGCCACACCGTACCCCATGGCATAGGCTTCCGCTTTCAGGAAATGTATCTCTGGCGAAGCCATTATCAGCATATCGAATTTATCGTTTTCCCAGAAAAAACCTCTTTGGGTAATCTGCGAGAAACCTTTGTTGGCGGTGTTCACTTCGTCTTGTGCCTGAGCGCTGTAATACTCCGTCAGCTCGTCTGCTACCGTGAGGTCCGTACCCAGGTAACGGTGTTCGTCCATCTGTCCGGTTTCGCGGTTGGTGATGCTCACGGGATTGTAGTTCAGCAGGATGCGGGGGTCGTCTTCGCCTTTGACGTAGACGCCGCTTAGCGGATCGCTGCTGGTCATGTCATAGTTGCCGTGGCCCAGCATACGGTCTATGATGGCGCCCGAAGCAAGACGGTTCGTAACCCAGTCGCCCAATCCGTGGCCGGCGGTGAAGTTCAGTTGCCCGGACTTCTGGTTGACGATGAAGATGTTGTTTCCCTGCTCCTCTACGAGCGGATAGTCGGCGGGGTTTTCCAATATCTCCTTGATAACCGCACGTCCTTCCGCCTGCAAAGCTCCCTGCGTGGCTACACGCATGGCAAGGCGCAGGCGCAGGGAGTTTGCATAGCGTTCCCATTTCTCCATATCTCCCAGGTTGATGAAGTCCTGAGTACTGAAGTTTTTCGGTACGGTTGCCGAACGGAAACGCGGGGCGATGTCTTTCAGCTCGTCAAGGATTGTCTTATAAATATCTTCCGCCTTGTCGTAGGGAGCGTAAGAACCGTTTACGTCGTTGGTCAGCGGCAGGGTGCATGCCTTGAAGAAAGGCATGTCGCCGAAAATATCCACCGTTGCGGCAAAGAAGTCGTACAGTTGCACTTTGGCTGCCAGCATAAAGGCTTCGTCCTGTGCTTTCTGCGTATCGTTCTCTTCATTGTACAGCGATTCCATCTTGCGGTATTGCATCAGTGCCGAATACAGGTTGTCCCATTGCCCGTCTATGGCAGGCGCATATCCGGGGCTGTACATACCGCCCGAATAGCTGTAGCCGAAGGTCTGCGCGTACTTGCCCACAAACTGCGAGTCGAAGCCGAAGAAACGTCCGTACTCATATACGTCATAATCTTTCACTTTCTGGAAAACTCCCACCATGAGGTTGCTGATGGTAACCTGGTTAACCTTTGAGGGGTCTTCGTATTTGCTGTCGAAGTCGGAGTCCGTACAGCCGGAAGCTGTCATCAGCATGGCTCCCGCTATAACGAACGCTCCTATATTTATCTTTTTCATATCCATTGTCATTCACTCTAAAGTCTTATTTTTCAATTCTCTATTTCCTAAAAGCTTGCCCGCAGCGACACACCGAAATTACGTGTTGCCGTAGTGGAGCCGCCCACTACCGCCTGGCTTGCCCAGGATGTTCCTACGGAAGATTCCGCATCGTAATTCTTCAGTGCCTTGTAGAAGTAGAACAAGTTGCGTCCGAATACCGAAACGCTCAGCCGCGTCATGCCCAGTTTGGAAATCAGCTTTTCCGGAAACTGGTAGCCGATGGTCAGCTCGCGCAGCTTCACATAGCTGTTGTCGAATACCGAGTGGCGGTACGTAAGCTGTTCGGGCTGAGTACCCCAGTTGTAGGTCTGGTTGTAATAGTAGCCGGCAGGGATGATGCGCGTGTTCTTCTCGCCGGTGGAGGCTACTACGCCCGGCAGGATAACGCCGTCGTGGTAAACGGTTTCTCCGTTAGGCCCTGCACCCAGTGACGGGTCTACCTGCACGGGCACGCCGCTGGCGTTGTTGTTGCCCGGATAGTAGTAGGACAGGCCGCCGTGTTCCGTATCGCGGAATTGCAGCGACTCCGGTGTCAGACCCGATGCGGTGGAATACTGGTACATCTCGTTGATGACGTCGCCGCCTATGCGGAAGTCGATACTGAAATCCAGGAAGATGTTCTTGTAGGAGAACGAGCTGAACAGACCGCCTACGCCGTCGGGGTTGATGTTTCCTACTCTCTGCAGTTCGGTCTGGTTCATGTAAAGTCCCTTGTCCGATACGAGATACTCTCCGTTTTCGTTCATCTGGGGCACTTGCACGTAGATGTCACCCATGGGGCGTCCCTCTACGGCCTGTATCTTGGCTCCGCCACCGCCTATGTTGGATATTTCGAGGTACGGTACGCCGTCGGCGAGCTTCACGACCTTGTTGCGGTAGATGCCGTAGTTGGCCGTCAGGTCCCAGCGGAAATTCTTGGTCAGTACCGGGGTGGCGCTTACGGAGATGTCCCAGCCTTCGTTGCCCACCTCTCCCACGTTCATCAGCACGTACTTCACACCCGATGTGGAGGGTTGCGGCGTGGAGAGTATCTGGTCTTTCACGCGGTTGTTGTAGTAGGATACGTCGAAGCCCAGCCGGTTGTTGAGGAACTTGCTTTCAAAACCTATTTCGTATTCGTACTTCTTTTCGGGGCGGATATTGGCATTTCCCCACGAAGAAGGAACGTAGTTCCATGTGAAGCCGTTGTCCGAACCCTGCTCGTAGATGATGTTGGCGGCATACGTTTCCGGTGCGTTACCTACGACGCCGTAGGAGAGGCGGAGTTTGCCGTGATTCCACCATGCAGGCATGCGGAAGGCGTTCGAGAACAGGAAACTGAGGTTGGCGGAGGGGTAGAAGAAACTTTGGTCTTTCAGTGTGGACGAACGTTCCTGACGCCCGGTGAGTTCGAGGAACAGGTAGTTGTCCCAACCCAGGCTCAGCGTACCCATGTATCCCGTTTTCAGCAGTTCCATACGTTGCAGCGTGCTGCTGGCGGTGTAGCGGCTGGCGTTGAGGTCGAACCAGTTTTCCGTAACCAGACCGCCGTTGGTGGAGACGCGCATGTTGTTCATGTTTTCGTAACGTCCCGTCCAGCCCAGTGTGGCGGCAATGTCGAAACGGCGGATGTTGTAGTTGAAGTTCAGCATCACATCGCCGTACACGATGTCGTAGCGTCGGTTGATGTTCTGGAAGCTGCCGCTGGGGTCGTACAGGGAGTTGGGGCGTTCCGTCTCGTACTCCAGCGTCTGCTTGGTGTCCGTGATGTCGGTAGAGAGCTGGGCGCGCAGACTCAGCCAATTGGTTATCTGCCAGGTGGGGCGTATCATACCGATGAGGCGGTTCTCTGTCTCCTTGCTGTGGTGGTGATACATGTTCCAGAGCATATTCGATACGCCGTTCAGGTATCCCGGGTCGTATGCCCAGGCTTCGTCCGGTGTCAGTGTGGCATCGCCGCCTGCGTACGTGTTGCGGTAGCCCAGGCTGGTGACGTAGCTCTGTTTCAGATAGGGAATATCCATGAAGGAGGAGAACATGTTGCTGAAACTGCCGTACAGGTTCAGCGATGTTTGCGGGCGGTCCTTTACGTCCTGTACGATGTAGTTCAGCGAGTATTCTATGTTCAGCGTCCTTGCCGGTTTGTAAGAACCCGTCAGCTTGAAGTTATGTTTGGTGAAGCTGCCCGTCAGCGAGTTGGGCGTTTCACCCATGAAGGTGTAGGAGAAGCGGTTGCTGCTGGTCTCCGTACCCTGCGAGATGGCGAGGTTGTAGGTCTGGTTCCAGCCCGTGCGGAACAGCTCTTTCCACGGATTGTCCGTAGCCGGCAGGTAGGGGCGCATCTTGCCGTCCCAGTACAGCACGTCGCTGCCGTCGTACTTCGGACCGAAAGACATGGTCGTATTATACAGACTTCTGTAGCTTTCGCCGTTCATGGTGCGTTGGTAGAAACCGCCCGTCTGTTTTTCGTAATCGCTGTATTCCGTGTTGTAACGTCCCGGGCCGTATACGGTCTGCACTTTCGGCAGATAGGCGGGCAGGTTGGCGGTGACCTGCGCGGTGAAGTCCACCGTCAGTTTGCCGCTTTTGGCGCGCTTGCTGGTGATAACCACCGCGCCGTTTGCCGCTTCCGAACCGTAAAGTGCCGTGGCCGAAGCGCCTTTCAGCACACTTACGCTTTCAATATCTTCGGGGTTGATGTCCACCAGACCGTTGGAACGTATCTGCCCGTCGTTGCCGAATTCGGCAAAGTCGGTACTCTTGCCCGTTCCGCCGTTGCGGATGGGCACGCCGTCCAGGATGATGAGCGGCTGGTTGTTTCCGGTGATGGACGTGAGTCCGCGTACATTGATAGACACGGCTCCGGCGGAACCGCCCTGCGTCTGCGTGATGCGGATGCCCGGCGCCTTACCGTACATGGCGGATGCAAAGTTGGTTGCTCCCGCCTTCACTATCTCGTCCGATTCGATAGTGCTCACCGCGTAACCCAGCCGTTTGGTATCCTTCTTGATACCCATAGCCGTGACGACCACCTCTTTCAACTGTTGCGAGTCCTCTCTCAGCGTTACCCTCAGGTCGCCCTGCTTCTTGCGTTTTGCCAGATGTATTTCGCGGGTGGCATAGCCCATATAGGCTATGGACAGCGTTGCATCGGCAGGCACGGTCAGTGTAAAGTTTCCGTCCACATCGGTAATGACACCGTTGTTGGTTCCTTTCTCTATGACGCTGGCGCCGATAAGCGGCTCTCCCGTCACATCCCTTACCATACCTTTGATTGTTTTGGTTTCCTGCGCACCGGCACTTCCTGCAAACAGAAGCGCCAATGCCACAATCATACTACCTAATACCTTTTGAAAATGCAGCTTCCTGTGCGAAGCCATACTCCGTTTTTTCTTGATAGACTTCATATTTCCACAATGATTATTTCCTTGTACAATTAAATCTGTTGGAATTTATTTGTATTTGTTATAAGCAAGCAGTATGCCAAAAAAGATACGTAGACTATGCGAAGTATTTATACCTATGATATTCAGTTTATTGCTTTTTTTATAAATACTTATAATATGTGTATGCAGGTTGTGGAATGTTGTGGAAAAAATCCACACTTGCAGGTTGCCATTCCACACTTGTGGTGTTTGCATCTTATTCCGGCGGTTTTCCGGCGGATTATACTTTGTGCCTGCTTCCGGAAGACTGTGTGGAAAATAGGATTATACCGCGTGTGAGCGGGGCAATCTCCCGGGTATAATGTGCCAATGCCTGGTGGAAAACTTTCCGATGCACCTTGTAAAATGTGCTTGTCCCTTATGTATTTCTTCGTTTTCCGGTTGCGGGCTGTCCGGCCCGCAGCTGGCAACCGTCCAGCCCGCAATTGGCAACCGCATGGCCCGCAGTTGGAAAACGGGGTTTTAGTAGGTGTACAACGGGGTTTTATACAGTGTATTGTTACCTTTATGCTGAGGTATATCGGTATTTTGCCTCTGCCTTTGGAGAGCTGATGCCGCTTGTTTCTTTATGGCCAACCGGGATATAAAAAGCCCCCTTCACCCGCTGTCCCTTATGGATAAAGGGATGTGGAGGGTGAAGGGGGAATGTGTGTAAACTGAATTCCTGTTCCGTGGAGGTTATTTCACTTCCCAGGTATCATTGGTCATCAGCAGTTCCTCAAAGTTGTGATACTTTTTCTTGGCGGATACCTCTTCGATTTGTGCATGTACGGCATCATCGTAGGTGGGGGCTTCCACATCGCGGATTACGCCGAGGGCAATCGGGAAGTCAGGGCCTTCCATCAGGGCAAGTTTCAGTTGCAGGGTGTTGTCCTCGCAATGGGCGTCGTGGATAAGAATATCCTTTTCCGTGATGCCGTTCTCGCCGAGCTTCACCACTTTCAGCCCGAAGCCTTCCTGCATCAGTCCGTATTCGTTGTTCTCGCCGAAGAGCATGGGCTTGCCATGTTCCAGATAGATGGCGTGTTTGGCGCGGTCTTCTTTCTTGGCAACGGCGTCGTGCGTGCCGTTATTGAAGATGACGCAGTTCTGGAGAATCTCGCAGACGCTGGCTCCTTTGTGGTTGTAGGCGGCTTTCAGGATTTCCACCGTTCCGGCTGCATCCGTGGCAACGGCGCGTGCAAAAAAGTGGCCGCGTGCACCGAAGCAGAGTTCTGCCGGATGGAACGGGTCTTCTACCGTACCGTAAGGAGATGATTTGCTGACGAAACCGCGGGGAGACGTCGGGGAGTATTGTCCTTTCGTCAGGCCGTAGATACGGTTGTTCAGCAGAATCATGTTCAGGTTGATGTTGCGGCGGTTGGCATGGATGAAGTGGTTGCCGCCGATGGCGAGTCCGTCGCCGTCGCCGCTCACCTGCCATACGGTGAGTTCCGGATTGGCAACCTTGCAACCGGTGGCAATGGCAGCGGCACGTCCGTGAATGGTGTTCATGCCGTAGGTATTCATATAGTGGGGCAGACGGCTGGAACAGCCGATACCTGAGATTACTGCTGTTTTGTGAGGCGGAACGCCGATTTCGGCCATAGCCTTATGCAGGGACGCGAGGAAAAAATGGTCACCGCAACCCGGACACCAGCGGGGTTGCCCTTTCTTGAAGTCTTTTGCTGTATATTTGCACATAGTTCTTTTCTTTTTTAGTTCTTGATAATCTCCTCAAATGCTTGTACTAACTCGTTCACCAGGAAGGGCTGGCCTTTCACCTGATTGAACTGGTAGGGAACGAAACCGTCTACTTTCATGCGCAGGTATCCGGCAAACTGTCCCATGTTCTGCTCGGCCACCACTACTTTCTTGTAGCGCTTCATCACCTCTGCCGTATTCTTGGGCAGCGGATTGATGAACTTGAAGTGGGCGAGGGCCGCTTTCTTGCCTGTGGCGCGGAGCTCGTCCATAGCGGCGTGCAGATGGCCGTAAGTGCCGCCGAAGCCGACAATCAGCAGTTCGGCATCGTCCTTGTCGCCTTCCACTTCTACATCGGGCACTTCTATTTTGGCAATTTTCTCGGCACGCAGGCGGGTCATCAGGTCGTGGTTCTCAGGGTCGGTAGAGATGGCGCCTGTCTTGTTGTCTTTCTCCAATCCGCCGAGGATGTGGGTGAAGCCTTCTGTTCCGGGGATGGCCCAGTAGCGGCTGCCGGTCTTTTCATCGCGCTGGTAGGGTGTCCATGAACCCTGCATTTCGGGGCGTACATAAGGCGGAACGATAGCGGGATAATCGGCAAGCTTGGGCAGTTTCCACGCTGCTGAGCCGTTGGCAACGAAAGCATCGGTAAGCAGTACGACGGGGGTCATGTGCTCCAATGCTATCTTGGACGCCATGTAGGCACATTCAAAGCAGTCTGTCGGTGAGGTGGCGGCAAGTACGGGCATGGGGCTTTCGCCGTTACGGCCGAAGAGTACTTGCAGCAAGTCGGTCTGCTCGGACTTGGTGGGCAGACCTGTTGCAGGACCGCCGCGCTGTACATCGAGCACCACCAGCGGCAGTTCCATGATGACAGCCAGGTTCATGGCTTCCGATTTCAGGCAGATACCCGGTCCGGAGGTGGAGGTAACCGCCAATGCTCCGGCAAAGGATGCTCCGACGGCGGAGGCGCAACCGGAAATCTCGTCTTCGCACTGTACGGTCATTACGCCCAGTGACTTGTGTTTGGAAAGTTCGTGCAGCACATCGGTTGCGGGGGTGATGGGGTAAGAACCCAGGTAAAGCTTTAGGCCTGCTTTCTCGGCAGCGGCTATGAAGCCGTAGGCCGTGGCCTTGTTGCCCGTAATGTCCATATAGCGTCCGGGAGTCTTTACTTTGCTTTCAATCTTGTAAGTGTGAGAGGCGGATGCGTGGGTGTTGTGCCCGTAGTCGTATCCGGCGCGGATAACCTTGATATTGGCTTCTGCAATTTCGGGTTTCTTGGCGAATTTCTCGCGGATAAACTCTTCGGCTATCGTCAGGTCGCGGCTGAACAGCCAGCATACCAGTCCCACTGCAAACATGTTGCGGCACTTCAGCATGGATTTGTTGTCCATACCCGTGTCGGCAAGGCAGTCTTTCACCATTTGAGAGATAGGAGCGGCAATGACATCCTGTTTGATGCCCATTTCTTCAATGGGGTTGTCCGTCTTGAAAGCGGCCTTTTCCAAATCCGATTTCTGGAATGCGTCCGTATCGATGATAATACATGCGGTAGATTTGGCAAACTTATACTGTGTTTTTAACGCAGCGGCATTCATCGCTACCAGTACATCGCATTTATCACCGGGGGTATAGACTTTGTTTGCACCGATATGTACCTGAAAACCGGATACGCCCGTCAGTGAGCCTTGCGGGGCACGGATGTCTGCCGGATAATCGGGGAATGTACTGATGTCATTACCTACCGTAGCCGAAACTGTTGAAAAGATGTTGCCGGCGAGCTGCATACCGTCGCCGGAGTCTCCGGAGAAGCGGACTACCACTTGCTCCAGTTCTTTGACCATCATGTCGTTTGCCATAACTTACGAATTATTATATGTATTATATAAGGAAACTTATACTTATTTTGTTCAAAGACAAATTTCGTAAAGTTAATCGGATTAACAAAACTTTTTTCGGAAAATCAGCAGAATACATTATCTTTGTACCCGCATTCCATTGCTATATGCAGAATGTATGCAAAAAGGCTCTGTAGTTCAACGGATAGAATAGAAGTTTCCTAAACTTTTAAAAGGAAATCTCTTATTCTGGAAATGAGAAATGCAGGTAGAGAATGCTTATTGGGAAAGTAAAAAGTTATAAGGCTCTGTAGTTCAACGGATAGAACAAGAATTTCCTAAATTTTAGATAGGGGTTCGATTCCCCTCGGAGCTACGAAAGGAATGTTAGTTTTGACTGGCATTCCTTTTTTTATTTCCCTATAATGTGTTGATTTTCAATTTGTTTGTTGTAAATGATACTTCGCCATTGGTTTTGAGTGTTACTTTTTTTTGTTAAGTGACAAATTATCAGCTATTTGTCTGTGATAACGCATCGAAGAACCAAAATAAAGAACCGTAAAAAAGAACCAAAATGAATAACGGGCAGGTATTCTTTAGCGAAATCAAGGCTTATTTTAATTTGAGGAAACCGAAAGGAGATAAGCCAACGAACATTTATTTAGTTGTACGTATTGGTGGCGTGCAGAAAAAATATGTAACGGGTGTAAAGGTATATCCTGCCCAGTGGAATATGGCTAAGCAAGAAGCTATCTTAAACCATCGATTGACAGAACTAGACTTATATAATAATGTAATAGTGAATAATAGACTGGATGAATTAAGACTTCGTTTTCTGGATTTTAAGTGCTATATTTGTAATAACCCAAAGTTGCTTGATAAAGCACATGCAATAATGAAAGAATACTTATATAGGGACGAGATTATGGAGAAAAAGGAAAATGCACTTATTTGGTATAGAAAAGCCGTAGATGCTCCTAGTTGCAATATAGCTGATGCTACAAAACAAAACTACATTACAAAGTTGAAAATATTGGAAGGTTACGTTAAAACATTGAATGTAGATTATCTAACTTTTGATATGATTAATGCAAGGTTTCTGAAAGAATTTCAAGATTGGCTGTTTATACCTTATGATGATAAAGGCAATATAAGGTCAACGAGAACTATTCATAATACAATAGTGGCAATTAAAACAATTCTTTGTTGGGCTGATGAAAAAATTGGTAAAGAAGTATGTCGTGAGATAAAGGAATTTAAGCCAACCAAAGTTAGGCAAGAAAAAACAAAGGTTGTTCTTACTGACGAGGAAATAACACAGTTATATAAAGCGAAGTTAACGGGTAAGCAAAAGGAGATAAGGGATGTATTTATATTGCAGTGCGAAATGGGGCAACGTTTTTCTGATATGTGCAATTTGAATAATGGAAAATTAAGTGAGGACGGTAACACATATACTATTGTTCAGCAAAAGACAATGCAGCAAGTAACTATACCCTTATCTGATGTGGCTAAACAGATATTGTCTAGCTATAATTATAGTATACCAGTTTATTTACTTGATATAACAGATAAAGAGTTGAAGAAGATAGCAAAAGAAGCTGGTTTAAATAGAGAGGTTTTGATTACAAAAGAAGAAAAGGGACGACCTGTGACTAATCGTGAGCCTTTGTGGAAACATATTTCATCGCATTTAGCTAGACGTAGCTTTGTTACTAATTGGCTAAAGGCGGGTTTGGATTCTCATATTATAAAAGGTGTGACGGGACATAAAACGGAAGAGGCTTTTAAACGATATGATAAGGTTTCAAGTGAAGATGCTGCCCAAGTAATGTTGAAAGCGCAAAAAAAGAATGTTGAAAGTTCTTTGCAGTTAAAGGAACATGAATTGACGATTCAAGAAGCTGATGTATTTGCTACTACCATTTCTACACTACAGAAAACATATAAACAGGATGTAGAGAAAGTAAAAGAACAGAGATTAGACGATACTCTAAATATGGTGGCAAGTTTAATGGAAGACGATGTAGATACTCATTCGATAGCTAAAGCTGTAGAGAAGGCTGATTTTAGGGTTTCTATTGATAATGGTAGTATGGGTAGCATTATAATGAGGAAAGATACTAAAAAAAGGCAAGTGAAATTTGAAAAGACTGATGAAGCAGAGTAATATTGCTATTCTTCTATAATTCTATAGCTTGGCAAATGCTTTTATGAGTTAATCTGCATTTCTAGTCGTTTTTTCCAGTTTGTGGTATTATCTTTTGGCGGGTTGTCGGAAGTTTTGTATCTTTGTATCAGTAACTTACGAATAGACCGACAGATATACCCACCTCAAAGATTCCTCTTTTTTACACCTCTTTATCCATAAATTCATCATGCGGCTACTCACTTACGAAGAAATCAGAGAAAAAGCGTTATTACAAGGCGTTTCAGACAATAAAGTCAGCATTGGCATATGGGCAAGTCTAAACGGCTACATTAAAACCAGAAAACAGATAAACAAGAAAGTGTACACAGTTTATTATAATCCAAGCTGTATGGACTGTTGAACTAGTGTGCAGCTTCCATAAAAAATGAAGATTATCCGTTTATAAAGTCAAATTTCATCAGTGTTTCATATAGGTGGTGTAGGGGCGTTTCATATAGGTGGGCTACTTATAAATACCTATAGAAAATAAATACACTACCTGCTTCATTTTTGCTGTCGCAAAAATTCAGTGACTATATTTTACAGCAGATTTATCATTCCGTTATTAAAACTACACTCTTATGATTATTCATCTTTCTACAGGATTGCAGTTCAACACACAAAAAGAAGCCAAAATATTCTTTGGCAATCATAGATACAGGAGATTAGTAAGAAAAGGAGATATTCATTTCACCAATTATCAAAGTCCTGTTGCTAATGACAGAAGCAAAACTATCCTATCGCAGAATAACTGAAAAAATTGCGGGAAAATTGGATTTACTTGAAGCCTACTTGTTTTATTGTTTAGCCTTGTGCTCTGATTGCTATACCGCTATATCTCATATAAAACAGGAGAAACTGGCAGCTTTCTACGGTATAACAAAAGAGGAACAGATAGGCAAGTGGCTGCACAAATTTGAAGATATGAGATTGATAAAGATACATAGCAACCTTATTAAAGGAAAATATGGTACTTTTTCCAGATATGAATACGAGTTAGATACGGAGCATTATGTACTAATAGGAAATACACTATATGACGAGCCTATTTCCAGAGAATTGAAAGGTTTTCTCGTTTTGTTGAAATGCAAATGTCTGAATGGTACAAATACATGCAAGTATTCTCAAAAAATGTTAGCGGAAGAATTAGGTTTAAGTACATCCACTATATCAAGATACATAAGACAAGCAACAGAACTTGGGTATGTAAAGAAAGACAAGAAAGGTATTCATTTACTTGATAAAGATATATTCTTGATAACGAGTGAGACGCAAATAGCTATTCTGAAAAACGTATATCCAGAGATTTTGACGGATGAGGATATAGCCAGAGGATATTGCTGTTAGTATTCTTATTCTATTATATACGACCGCAAGATAGTTGGATATACTATTTTTTCTTTATGAGAATATACGGTTAAAAGCTCCTTCTTCTAGGAGCTTTTCTTTTAGTATATTTGTACTTATAGTAGAATGGCAATTCCAATTTAGCTATTTTCTCGTATAGTTCCAATAGTTTGCTTCTATCTATCTTTATTGTGCGGGTATTGTGGATAATATGCTCTACCGTATTGTCTGTAATATTTATATTGGAATCAGGTGTGTAAATAGTTGTTTCGTCCATAGGTAATTGTGATTTGAAGATTTAAAAATAAGATTATCTGATTTTTACTTGAATAGAGGTTTTAGAGGGATGATAAAAGCCGCATGAGAGTACACGTCCAATCATACTCAAATGCGGCTTTTTTTGTGTAAAGTCCATAATGCCTATTAGTACGTTGCATATAGCACCATTGATTTTTACACTGTTGGCAGATTTTTTATCAGCAGTGAAACGGACAGGTCAAACTACAAATGAAACTATCAATAATAAATAGGAAGATTATACCATGAATAGAAAAATATCGTCCGTTTCATGGGGATATACAAAGATAGTCATCTTTAATAAGGTAAAAAAACGAATGGCGGCTATTCTTTAAAATACGCATACACGCAGAAACGGGATTTGCACAATATCTCCATTTCTTCCACAGCCGTAAAAATACAGGGAAACACACACAATAAAGTACGGGTACTTGTATATAATCCTCCCTGCCCCCTTTTCTTGAAGCTGGAATATATATCAGCTTGATTATCCACATGTTTACAGATTGAAAGTTACGCATATATGTGTTGAGTACGCTCTAACACCCCCCGAGAGTACTTGAAGATAAACGAAATGTTTATCATTTCATTCTATCAGTTTATAAACCATTTAAAATTAATTCATTATGAACGATTTAGTAATTGACGGTAGTATGCCACAGGAAAGAAAGACGTTAAATTTGGGTGATTATGCGGAAGAAGCCGTTTTAATAACGGAAGAAGAACCTGCAAAGCAGAAAAGACCGCTATTCATTGAAGCCAATACGGTTGACGTTACTATGGAGCATTTAAAGAACGACTGCATTATCCCTGTATTTGCAAAGGATAATGAAGCCACCTTGTCCCACCCTGCATTTATAGAGACTGTGCAGGATGCCGCAAGCACATTCTTTCAAGGTGAAAAGATTGGATTACCCGATATAAGGGTGTCCCATGTAATTAAGGGAAGAATACCCGAAGCCATACACAAGCCAGCCAACCAACTGTTGGAAAATGACAAGACCATTTATTACGAAAGATGTGCCTTTGCGATAGAAATACCAACCGTTTATGAGACGGTAAACGGGAACAGGCTTACTTTGACCGTTGGCGGTGTTCGTGCCTATAATCACACTAACCTGTACAGCAAAAAAGGCATGGAACGGTTTAAGGTGTTTGTAGGCTTTATTTGTAAGGTATGTACAAACTTATGCGTATCTACTGACGGCTATTTAAGCAATTTGGAAGTAACCAATACAAAAGACCTGTATAGGGGTGTATTGGAAATGCTTCATGCCTACAATCCCGCAAAGCACATACATCTGATGCAGAGTTTGGGCGATACCTTTATGAATGAGCACCAGTTTGCCACATTATTGGGTAAGATGCGTTTGTACCAGTGTTTGCCACAAGGCTATCAAAAGCGGTTGCCACGTATGCTACTTACAGATACACAGGTTAATGCAGTGGCTAAGGCATATATCAGTGATAATGATTTTGGCGGTTTTGGCGGTGAATTGTCTATGTGGAAATTCTATAATCTGTTGACAGGAAGCAACAAAAGCAGTTATATAGACAGCTTTTTGGATAGGGCTTATAACGCTACGGAACTTGCAACGGGGATAAATGCCGCCTTGCATGGTGAGGAACGTTACAGGTGGTTTATTGATTGAAAATAGCCGCAATTTGTTTGTTTCCTTTTGAATTTAATAAGAAAGTGAGTTATGAGAAAGAACTATTTGGTAATACTGAATTATGCTTGTAGTGAGGTTATTACTATCAAGCTGAATAGAGAACAAAAAGCTAAAGCAAGAACTTTTGTAAACTTTGAAGATTACGTTGCAAGTTTGGAAAACAGCTATCATTTCCAATTAAAAACGTGTTATTGGATGGTGGCAGAAAATTTACATGAACGGACTTATTTATAAATGTAAACAGACTTTATTAGGTATATGTATAAGAAAATGTTTGTCTGGCTGTTTTGGTTAATTGTCTCACTTTTTACAGGCTGTGTGCCTATCATATTGTTTGTACTGTTCTATTTACCTATAAGACATTGGAGTATTGAGAAAAGCGAACGTGCAGCGGAAAAAGAAATGAGGAGACAGCATAGGTATTATAGCGGAATACGCAGGAACAAGGAGCGTAACGCATAGAAATGTAATCAAAAGGAAGTTGTGTTCAAATAAATCTGAAAAGGTGGTTTGAACACGCTTCTTTCTGTTATCAACCAATTCAAAGAATAATATGAAAACAAAAGAGAAAAGAGCAGTAATATACGCACGTGTCTCGTCTGCAAATGACAGACAGGATACAACAAGGCAGATAGAGGATTTAAAGAGATATGCCGTATTGCAGGATATAGAGATAGTACAGGTATTCCAAGAGCACATAAGCGGGGCAAAGAAGATTGAGGAAAGGCAGGTGCTTGCGGAGTGTTTGGAATACTGCACGAAAGAGGGTATTAACTACCTGTTGTTATCTGAACTTTCAAGACTGGGGAGAAGTACGTTACAGGTGCTCCGCTCTTTGGAGATATTGCATGATGCAAAGGTATCCGTTTACATACAGAACTTGGGGTTATACACATTGCAGCCAAACGGAGAGGTAAACCCGATTGCTTCGATTATGGTTACTGTGCTTGCTGAAATGGCTAACATAGAACGGGCAAACATACAATACCGTTTGAATAGTGGTAGGGCAAATTACATTGCCAAAGGTGGGAAATTAGGTCGCAAGGTTGGAAGTATTAAGACAGAGGAAAGGAAAAGGGAAGAATACAGGGAAACGATAGCTTTATTAAAGAAAGGCTATTCAGTGAGGAATATTGCCAAATTACAGGGTATAGGTGTTTCGACTGTTCAAAGGGTTAAAAATCAGTTTATAAGATAATGGAAACAAATTATGTCATTCTCCTTGATTACAGCAGCGGGGAGATTATTAAAATCAGATTGAGTGATGAGGAAATGCAGAAATCAGAAAGTTATGAAGATTTTGAAATGTTTCTTAGTACGATAGAGAGCAAATATAACTTCCGATTAAAGGATTGCTATTGGATGTCAGTAGAATATCTGAAAGAAAGAAGTTACATTTAAGAAATACACAATTTGCCAATACAAACGCTTTTCGTATATTTGTGCCGTTCCAGTAATGGAATGACATATTTATTAACGAAAGGCGTTTTGCATTATCCTTGTTCCCTAAATTTCGCCAAAATTTGAACACTACGAGGATATGCACAACGCCCGCATCAATGTTATATACCTATCTTACTGATAGTCTGTATATCGTTTGGTGTGGGCAACTGTTGTGTATTTGTAGTGTGAGTGTTTGGCGACACTTGGGAACAGATATGCGAATAGTTCTCACACCTTTTTTATTTTGTAACGGCAATCGCAGGGAACAGGTTGCAAAAACGGTATTGGACTATGAGAAACTTCCACTTCACCTACTCTAATGTAGCCTATGGTTATAAAAAGCGACACATTAGGCTATTTATTGGTATTTTACAATAATTAGTTTAAAACTTTGATAACAAATTAGTCAATCAAAAGTATAAGAAATCACAAAATAAGCCTATTTCATATTGCTAAAATAGCATTTTGTACAATGGTTATAGAACTATTATATAGCTTTATAACTGATACATATATTTGCAACCTGTATTAATACATAATTTTCGTTATTATTGGATATGAAAAATCTCATCATTATTACTTTATTATTTCTATTAGGGAGTGGCTTATATGCACAAACTCCAATGAGTGTGAAGTTGTACAATTATTGTCACAAACAAATTAATAAAGAAGGTGATTTACAAACAATTTATTCTAACGGGGTTTTAATTGGAATTACTGATGATAATAGTAAAATATTTATCAGATATTATCTCAAGGAACAAGCTACAGATGATGATCCTATAGATGAATATAAAGTATTTAAAATAGGGAGAAATACGAAAGATAACACGATTATTTATCTATGCACCCTTATTAATTCTGATGATTTACGAGTTTGGAGATTTACAATATATGCTTATGATGTTGCAACACTCCAAACTAACAGTGGGCAGGAACAATTTATTTTTTCAAATTCTCCACGTCAAAATTTCCTAAAATAAGGTTATATAATTAATAAACTACAAAAAAATGAGAACTAAATTATTAATGTTTTTGTCAGTCCTATTTATTGGAGTTGCCTGTACAGAAAAAACAAATTTACTTATTGGTAAATGGGAATTAGTTAAAACTTCAAGTCCGCAACGTATGAAAAAAGCACTTGACAAAGGGCTTATTGTAGAATTTAATAAAGATAACACTTATATCTCTTCTTCTCTAGAAGGTATAAATGCCCAAGACGGTTGGAGAATTGAAAATAATACTCTATATATGACTGATACTAGCGGAGTTTCCGAATTTGAAATAATTAAATTAACAGAAAGTGAACTTACACTAAGAATGTCAAATGACAATGATTGGATTGATTTAATGTTTCAAAAAATATATTGAAGAATATAGTTTACCCTCTTATTCTCCAACGATATTTTAATCCACGAAATAATTCCCTGATGAAGAGACAGATAATCATATCATCAACAAACGAACTGGTTAGGGTACTTCCCCAACGTATCGTTTATATCTCTTCTGACGGGAATTATTCTACTATGGTCTTGCATGACAAGACAGAACACCTGTTCACCTTCAACCTTTCACACTTCCAGAAAATCATTGAGACGCAACTGAAAGAGGATGCCTGTACATTCATACGTATAGGCAAAAGCCTTATTATCAATAAAGAGTATATATATAAAATAAACATGGGCAAGCAGTTGCTTGTGTTGTCAGATATGGTACTCAACCAAGCCTTTACGCTTTCCGCATCCAAAGAAGCATTAAGGCAACTGAAATTGTTGTTGGAAACCGAAATTACTAAATGATGATGAAACGGAACGAAGAAGATGAAATACAAGTACTGGGTACTAAGCCTAAGAAGGTATGCAGGAAGTGGGTAATACTACTAGCTGTATGTACTATTATCACTACTATAGCGGTGATGTATCTGTTTATATCCAAAGCTGTAGTAAATAAAGGTGAAACGGATATAGCCAGATTGAAAGAGGAAACAATGCAGGAAAGCCGTTTCCCTTCCGAAATTAGTATGATAGAAATCAACGAGGATTCAATAAACGATGTCCCTTTAAGAATTTATTCATTGGTAAACCTGCAAGCGGAGTTGTCTATGGAATTGCCAAGCAGGAAAGATACGGCAGTACTTCTTGTCGCACAGGCAGCGGATATTAGAAAGGACAATAAAGGCATAGTTGGAGACTTCATCCTGCAAGGGAAGCAACTGGCTACAGGAAAGAAGAAAACAGGATATTGCGCTATTATCAACGGTAATATATCACTGGGAAATTCCATGAGTGATGATGTGAAAGACTACTGTATAAGTAACAAAGGATATTTCTTTAGGCAATATGCGCTAGTTGTAAATGGAGAACAGCAGGAAAACAGGCTGAAAGGTAAAGCCATACGCAGGGTTTTAGCCAAGCAGGATGATGATTTATACATCATTGAAAGTATCAATCGTGAATCATTGTATGACTTTTCAGAAGCACTTGCGGATATAGGTATTACAGATGCCCTGTATCTGGTAGGCGGGGATGCCTATATGTCTTACAGGGACAAAGGGCAGCTACATGAACATGGAGAACACAAACCTTTGCCTGCAATGAATTATATTGTTTTCAAAAAGAAATAGGTACAGCTTTACAACGTTTCGTACAATACTGGCGGCATTTCATACAAGCCGTCTCGAAAAACTTCCCCATATCCTTTTTACCCTTTACTTTTACAAGAAAAAATGAATAAGGTACATCCTCACATATTTGCGATTTTTCTGTTGTTTCTTTCTGCCTGTAGTGGTAATAGACAGTATGAAAGTACAAGACAGGAACAGCAGGATACTGTGGAATATTACAGTTCCTTTTCTGGAATAGACAGTGTTTTGAGTTGCTTGTATGACAGCCTTGTATATCATTCTGCAAATGGGTTATACCTTGACAGGTTTGATGCGGCATTGCAAAAATATCTGAATGATACCCTTACATATAAGAATACATTCACAGAATTAAAGCAGCGGATAAGCATCCTGCAAGCACCAGATAATGCCTTTAGGATATACAGCTATGACGATTGCATGGGCGGAACTATGCGTTCCTATAAAAGCTATATACAGTATCGTGATTCATCAGAGAGGATAAGGCATAATCCATTAGGGAGTGAATATCAGTATTTCTATGATGCAAAGCCTGTTGAAATAAAAGGTATGGATTATTACCTTCTGTTCAGTTGTTTAAGATACAGCGGTAACGGATTGACAAGAAACATACAGATAGGCAGTTTTGAAAATGGTGTGATGAAGTATCACAATGAGTTTTTCCCTAAAGAATACAGGGACAGTACTAAGATGATAACGATAGACAATATCGACCAGTTCGATTTGCTGTATGATTCTGTAAGTAAAACAATCTCATTCAAGGAAATCAAGAATGATACGTTAAACAGAACTATAAGATTACTAATATATTAAAGATAAAGGATATGAAAATAAGATTGGTTTGTATGCTGTTGGTTGCCACGACTGTTTTATCATGCCAGAGCAGGAAACAGGCAGTGCCACAGAAAGAGGTATCAACCATTGATACAGTTCTACAGGCAAAGGTGGCGGAAATACTGAAAGATAAAATGACAGAGGTTGATGCGCTTTACGGGCAGGCTGTTGTAATGGAAGTACAGACAGGCGAGATAAAGGCAATGGTGGCTATTGACAGCACTTTCCAACTGGCAGAGGATTTAACACGTTCCCAAGAAACGGGATTGATGCACTGTATATCCTTATTGGCTGCATTGGAAAGCGGTAAAGTGAAATACACCGATACCTTAGACACCAAGATAGGGCAAAGGCTCTATAAAGGCAATATTGTGAAGGATGCGAACTGGCAGCGTGGCGGTTGGGGAAAGCTGACTGTGGCACAGGGTATCATGTCAAACTCCAATATCAGCACCATTATAGAGGTGGAAAAGGCATACGGAAAAACGCCTAAAGAGTTTTATAGACAGCTTCAAAAAATGTCTTACGGAGAACCTTCACAGATAAAGGGTATTGATGCTCTGGAACAAGCAGTGTTCTTAAATCCAGATAGTGCCCAATGGAAAAGGGATATTTTAGGTTATTCCGCAATAGGCTGTTATCAACGTATTGCACCGATTCAAATACTGGCTTTCTATAATGCGATAGCCAATAATGGCAGGATGATAAAGCCAGCTCTTTATAAAGGGAATATAGAAACGATCAATCCACAGATAGCCAGTGAGAGCAATATAGACAGTTTAAGACAGGCATTGGCACGTAATGTTATAGACGGTTTGGGTAGAGCTGCCCAATCAAAAAAGGTGTCTGTGGCTGGTATACAGGGAACTTGCCAAATATCTGTGGAAGATGATGCCATAGATGATAAATCAAATACGGAATATGCGGCAGAGTTTTGCGGTTACTTCCCTGCCGTTAATCCACAGTACAGTATGATTGTTTCCATTAATAAGAAGGAATTGCCTGTTAGTGGTGGATTAATGGCTGGTGATGTGTTTAGAAAGGTGGTTGATTGTATTATAGGAGAATGAGAACTACAGTGTTTAGAGAGGTAATTACGTAGAAGGTAAAGACCACGATGCTAAAGGAAATCCAATTAAACAGAGGTTCAGAGCCTATAACTCTATGGATGAATATGCAGCAGATAAGGTACAGTTCTTGAAAAGACTATATGACTTTGACGAGAACGATGATATTAATAGATTTACTGCAAAATTGACTGGAGCTAATAAAGGCAAAAGAAGATATGCAGAAGCAAAGAACTATGCCACATCTTTAATAAATGTATATAATAAATATGAAGAAGGTGGTAAAATGCAGAAATCCGAAGAACTGTTAGTGAAGAAAGCCCTTGAATTTGGACAAAAGACATCTGAAAAAATGTCTCCTTATGATGTAAGACTGATAGACTTCATAAAGAGCAAAGAAGGATTTAGACCTAAGCCAGAAAGAGATAAGACAGACGGTAAATGGACTGTAGGATATGGGCTTACTGACCCGAAGCTAATACGTAAATACAGAAACGGTATTACAGAAGAGGAAGCATCTAAACATCTAATACAGCATTTACAAATGGGAGCCGATTCTCTGGCGACAATGCCCTATTACGATAATCTGAATTTAGGAGAAAAGACAGCGTTAAATGATTTAATCTATAATATTGGCTGGAATAAATTCAAGAATAGTAAAAGACTGCAATCACATTTAAAGGCTGGTAATGATGCTGGTGCAAAGAAAGAGATGAATCATGGAGAACACCAAGCAAGAGGTCTAAAGATTCGTAGAAATCAGAATAGACAGATGTATGATAGTACCTTTAACTGGAAATATAAGAAGGGTGGAGTTGTTAAGTATCAGCCAGGTGGTAAGACTTATACAGGTAGTACTAGTACTAACTACTATGGCGATGTAGTACATCATCTTCCAGTTTGGAATAAAGACGGAGAAACTAATGTAGGTTTACCCGAAGTAGTAGTTACTCCTAGAAATAATTTGAATTTAGGAGAAGCTGTAAATAGAGGAAGGGATGCCGCAGGAAATGTAGGTAAAGAAATACTCTCTGCCGTTACTCCATTAGGAGATATAGAATCAGCAAAAGGTATTTATAATGATTTTAAAGAAGGGAATTATACGGCATCTGTATTAGGTTTAACGCTACTTGCACTGCCAAATTTTATAAGTAAGCCTTTTAGGAAATTAAAAAGTGCTAGATTAAAAGCTAAATTTCCAGAATATGTGCAACCTAATTATAAGGGTGATTCTTATGAATTAACTAAAGAGAGATTACAGAACGGAGGATTCGATAGATTAGAAAGATATAGGAGTAGAATAGTAGATGATTATGAAGACTATAGAAGAGAAGGTATCTTAAAATCGTCACCAGAAATAGTTGATAGTCCAACTCCGGAGAGTAACAATCCGGGAGTGGCTACATATAGAAAAAATTATGTCTTGTTTAGAGATAAGTTAGATAAATATACAAATAGACAGCAAAATGATATTCTCAGCCATGAATTTGCTCATTATGTATATGAACCTACAGAAAGCCCAGATATTGACCAATCAGATTGGATTCAATATTTTAAAAACAGAAATGGAACTGAACAATCAGCTAGAGGAACTCAATTAAAAAATTATTTTGGGTTAGATAGAGGAGACCAAAATATAACTCCTGAAATGTGGGAATATGCTAAACTTAATTATGTAAATGATACTGGTATAGATAACTATATGTCTTACTGGTTTAATAAAGTCAAACCAAAAGATATAGAAAAATATGTTAAATGGTTAAATGAAAATTCTGTTGCAGTCGCAACACCTTTATTATTAAGTAATGGAAATAGTGAATCGAAGTGAGGAATTTTGGATGGAGTTCTTTGACCCGTCAGATGCTTATAAAGAGTTGTATGTTAATGAAGATATGATTGTTAGAGGCATATTTAATAATATGGGAACTAATCATAATTATATTTTCAAATTCAATAATTTGGAAGATGTATATCCGTATATATATGGTACTATTTACGCATATAAGAATTTAAAATATATTGATTTTGCAGAAGTGTTTTATAGGGAATATAATACTTTATCTTTTCTAAGGTATCTAAACGACTATATTAAAAGGATTGGCAATCTCTATATTATAGATGAAACTACCTATTCCGTTAGGATTGATAATGATGAGGCGCCCATAAATATAGATGAATTATCATGTATCTTTAATTTAAATAAATGAACTATGGAAAATGAATTAACTAAAGTAAAAATAGTATTAGTAAAATGGTACGGACAGTGCCAGAAACCTATAGATACTGCAAGATTTGCGTATATGTCAGATTTATATCTGAATAATAAAGAGACTTTATCTGTAGGATTTGTATTGGCAGAGGATGATAAAGCTTTAGTACTAGCCTCTGATATACATAAGAATAGTGATAATCCGCAAAGTGATATGGTAGAAAGGATAATCACTATCCCTAAGTCAATGTTAATAGAAGTAAAGGAACTATCGTAGGTGATTGATAGTACTTTCTAAATCAGAAATTGTACTTTCCAGACTATCAATTTTATCTTTTAATTCTTGAATGTCTGGAAAGATACTAATTATTCTGTCATTAGTAGGGTCTTTAGTTACTATATATCTAACATGTTCAATAGTAACAGTTTCAATAGTAAAATCCATATATTATAATTTAAAGATTAGCGTTTACAAATATACAAATTAATATGAATTATGGAAAATGAATTTAATATATCAGAACTAAAATGTGAAAGCGGGGATATGGTATTAGTACATTGGGATAATAGATATAAAATTAAGACTCCAACTATACACAAGGATGTGGAGGATTATTTTAAAGAAGGAGTATTTAATACAACAACACTAGGGTACATATATTATAAAGACAATAATGTTGTTGTATTAGCCAGAAACCTAATAAATGAAAGTCTTTTAGAGGATTTTGTAGAGATTCCTACAAATCTTATAAAGAATTGCATAGTTATACAAAAAAGATGAGCGAAGAGATGGGACGAGAAGTGGAACAATTATTCAACGACCGCGCGCCTGAAGAAAGTTATACATTCAGATTAGAAAAAGTACTAAAGTTAGCATTGTCTAAACTTCTTTCCGAAGGTATAATTACTCAAGAAGACGTAGACAAAGCTATTAAATATGTTTGTAAAGATACTATTCCACTAGATTTTTAATTTAGATGAAACTATGACATCGTTAAAGAATAAATTCAGAGAAGAGTTTTTGAAATCTTTCAGAGAAGAACTGTTTAAAGAAGAATTAATAAAGGAGACTCCAAAATGCCCAGATATGTTTGAAAATAAAAATGAAGCAGTGGATGATAAAATTAGAGTACCTATGGAAATTAATATGAATAAATGGATTAAAGTTCCTAAAGAAGAGGATGAATGTATAGGTATTGTAGTACACAATAAAGAGCTAGACCCACTAGTAATATTACATACACTTAAAGATGCCAGCGAAAACAAAGCTTACGTATGTGCATCAGATAATGGATTCCGCCTATTGATAAAAGAAGGAGATGCAAATTGGAACGAATCTCCTCTACCTAAAGAATTAATAGATTTAGTTTATTGATTGTGCTGAGTATTCACTATAAAATTGTTGCCTTTTAACAGGTCAGTTTCGAGTTCTTCAAGATTATTAAGGTCTAATGTATACCAAACGCCTATATATGTAGCTAGATTCATAATTTTCTCATCTATAGGTTTATCTTTTAAACTTTTATGGTCTTCGTGTCTACTTGGAATATTAACAGACCTTCCGCCATATATGAGTTCTCTGCCATTAGATGTATAATTTGTATAGACATATAATCCTCCAAAGTCAGAGGGTAATTCTATATTAATAGGATACACTTTGAACTTGTATGACTGTTTAGAAATACCATAAAGTATAAATTCTGTTTCTGGCATCATAATCTTAGATTTTAAAATTAATAATACAAATATAATCAAAATATAGAAAATGAAAATAATTCACACTAAACATTTCCCCTTTGGAAGATATAGTACTATTAACTTATTTGGAGTACTATTTACTAAGAGAGATAATCTAAGTAAAACTACTATAAACCATGAATCTATCCATACAGAACAGATAAAGGAGATGTTTTATATATTCTTCTATATCTGGTATGGGCTGGAATATATTATTATAAGGCTATTTCATCTTACTAAAGACGGACAACATAAGACTTATAGAGATGTTAGTTTTGAGGAAGAAGCCTATAACAATGAGAAGAATTTAGACTATTTAAAGACTCGCAAGCATTATTCATGGTGGAAGTACATAAAACCAAATAGCAATGAGATTCACTGAATTTCTAAAAGGTGTAATATCTTCACATTCTGGAATATCATCTAAAAGGCTATGTGGAGTAACAGGGTGGTTTGTGGCTATTGGAGTATTGATATATTGTACAATAGCTACAATTCAAGCACCGTTAATGATAGATACATTTTTAATCTGTGTCATGGCTTTATTAGGTATTGATTCAGTAACAGGTATTTGGAAAAAATTTAATAATGGTAAAGAAGGTAATACAGTGGATGAAAAGCAATGATAAGTTTGCTCATTTCATTTGTAACTTTTTAATTGTAGTAATATTAGGAATCATCTTTAATCCAGTAATTGGTTTAGCCGGGGCTATAATAGCTTCTTTTTGTAAAGAAACTTATGATGAATTTACAGAGGATGGTTCTGGATGGAATTGGAAAGATGTGCTAATTTCTTTTAAATAATCCGACAAATTACTTTAATTCTATTTGCAGATAATTAGTTATACTTGTATGTAGATAAACATTTTTCTTTATATTTGTAGGGTTAAAAGATTATAATATTTTATGGATAGAATAACTAAAAGTCTGATGACAGAACTCCTTACTAACTTGGAGTTACATACAGAGGGAGAATCTAAGGATTTTGAGAAATTTGTAAATTATGTTGCAACTTCTACAGAGTATAATAAAACATTTGATGTGGATTCTATAACAGTAGGAGAAGGAAATGATACAGGAATAGATGGAATTTCAATAATTGCTAATGGACAACTTATTGAAAGTACTGATGAAATTGATGATTTATTGGAAAGAAATAATTTTTTAGAGGTTGATTATTTATTCATTCAAGCAAAAACATCTTCAAATTTTGATAGTGGCGAGCTTAATACCTTTCTATTTGGCGTAAATGACTTCTTTTCTATGAGTCCAAGGCTTGTTAGAAATGATGATATACAACATTTTGTAGAAATATCTAACTATATAATTGATAGAGCTCCTAAGTTTAAAAGAAATCCATTGATAAAGTTATATTATGTGACAACAGGAAATTGGGTAGGAGATGCTAATTTAAGAGGAGTTATTGATAGTGGAGTGAATGCGCTTGAACAAACTAATTTATTTGATAAAGTATCAGTTAATGTTTGGGGAGCGAGAGAGTTAGCTTCTGCATATAGAAAGACAAAAGATGCAATATCTTCAACTATCAATTTTAGTAATAGAATTACTATACCTAAAATTAATGGGGTTTCGCAAGCCTATATTGGTTTATTGCCTTATCGTGAATTTCTTAAAATTCTTTCAGATGAAGAAGGGAATTTATTAAATGTTTTCGAAGATAATGTAAGAGATTTTCAAGGAGAAAATAATGATGTTAACGGTGGAATTGCAAGTACATTAAATAATAATGATTCGGAAATTTTTAGCGTACTAAATAATGGTGTTACCATTGTAGCTAGTTCTATTTCTCCTACAGGAGACCAATTCACTTTAACTGATTATCAAATAGTAAATGGATGTCAAACTAGTAATGTCTTATTTAACAACAGAGAAGGAGAATATATAGGCAATGTTTATGTTCCTATTAAATTAATTGCAACTACTGATGATGAAGTTAAAACAAGAATAACCCTAGCAACGAATAATCAAACGCCAATTAAAAAAGAACAGTTAGCTGCTCTAACGAAATTTCAAAGAAGTTTGGAGCAATATTATAATTCATATGAAGGCGATTCACGATTATACTATGAAAGACGCTCAAAACAGTATAATTCGGATACCCATGTCGCAAAATCAAAAATAATTACAGTCCAATATCAGATAAAGTCATTTGCAGCAATGTTTCTTAATGAGCCACATAATGTTACCAGTTTTTACGGCTCAATAGTTAAAAGATTAAATGAAGGAAAAGTTCAAATTTTTAATAATGACCATGCTTTTTCTCCTTATTATACAAGTGCTTTTGCATATTATAAGTTAGAAGCATTATTTCGTAAAGGAAGTATTGATTCTTCTTATAAAAAAGTTCGTTTTCACATTTTATTACTTTTTCGTATAATTTTTGGAAATGGCGTGCTTCCACCTTTAAACAGTACCAGAAAAATGGACAGTTATTGTGCTCATTTACTTTCAATTTTAAATTCAGAATCTAAAACATTAAAAGCTTTCCAAAAATGTATCGATGTTATTGATTGCTCAGACTTTGATAAATCAGATAAACAAACTATAAAATTAGTGTCTAAGACTAAGGTTCTTATTGATTATGCGAAGAGTCTTTAGTTATTATTTATGGATGAAACTGTTCCTAGCATGTGATAAAAATTAGTTATATATATAAATTTTGTTAATTATCAAATATGGGGTAGTAAATAACTTTTCATTTCAATATAGCGAGGAAGAATATAGCCTTCTTGATTATATTTATCCAGTGGCGCAAGAGTATGCACCAGACTTTGACTATAATGAAGATACAGGTGAATCCTACATGGCAGTTTCGCAAGCTCCGGATATTTTTAAAGGAAGGTATAATGCACGTAAATTGCGGCATAAATTCACAGTAGAGGAATATATGCAGGATAAAGAACTGCAAGGCTATCTGCAAGCATTGGATTTGGATAGTGAGAAGTTCTGGTATCTGTTGCTCTTTTGCTATGACTATAGTTGGGGAATTTGCATGAAAGGGATTGAAATAAACAAATTTCCAGTTGAGTACATAAGAGACTTTGTAGACGCAATCTATAGCAATTATGCAGGCAGTGGTATGCTTGGGGCTAGTTTCAACGAGACTATAAGCCTAACCTTGAAGATAGGCAGGAAAAATATCGTGATTGATAACAATAATGCCATAGCCTGTATCGCCAAATTCTGTGACGACGGATTGGAAAATAACGATTTGACTGATTTATCCAACGGGCACTTCGTGGATTTAACCCGTCAAAGTTCAGATTCCGTTTCCGTCTTGGCTTACTATTTCTCCAAGATGATAATTTCCGCTTTTAACCACCAAGAACATTTGAAAGATAAAAGGAAGAAAGGGGCAAACCTTTCGGATAAGGAAAAAATGGTTATCGCCCATTCCCTGTACCTTACTGGCATCATAAGCAATGAAAGCGTGAGGGAAAGCGATGAATATCTAAAGGCTATCTTAAAGAGATATAAGAATACAGAGATAAAGAAGCTAAACTCATTCTATCTTTAAGGAATAATTTCCCACATTAGGAACAATCCTGTTTGTCTGTTTTTATTAGAAGTCCATAAACAGATAAACAGGATTTTTTCTTGTCTGGTTTTCTGATTTTACGACATGGAAAACATTGATTGATAGATGCTTCTTGTAGGGGAACAGTATTTGTGTGTTTTTTTGTTCCTGTTAGCTCTCCGATTAAAGGGTAATCTTTGCAGTGTAAAACAAATCGGTGAGCCAGATACCCAAATAAGTCCGCAGGGCAGCGGCAGAGAACATGAGAAATAATGTAATTATGACATTGGATTTATTGAAAAATGAAAGTAAGAAGATTGCACGTTTAAGCGGTAATCGTGATTTGAATGAAAAGATTGTGAAGGCTAAGATGAAGTCACTGGAACAATACGGACAGCTAATGCCTGCCGTAGTGGTAGACGCTACTGATGCTATAAATCAAGGGCTGGAAGTCGTTGATTTTGTCACAGGCAATGTTGTAGGAAAGGAAGAAGCTGTGAATTATTTGGTGTTAGTTGACGCTAACCACCGCTATGAAGCACATTGCAGACTTTTAAAAGAGAATGAAAAATTGGACGAACCGAAATACATGGGTGAGTTCTATTTGATGTACGCTTTGAATACAGAATTGGAAATAGCTAAGATGTTATCAGAAATCAATATCTCTACCAATCCGTGGAAGGGTGGAGATTATGCAAAAGGAGCAAAAATGAGTAATCTGAAAAGGGAACTGCCTTTGTTGGATGCTATAAATGATTTAGTAAATGAAGGGTATAATTTGTCCGTAGCATCGAAGTGGCTGACCTTTACTGCAAATATTGATAAAAAGGTTATGAATTGCGCTATGGACAATATTATTCTCCCACAGTTAGAGAATACCGTAGGTTTGGAAAGAGGGCAAAGATTAATAGAAGCGGCAAAAGAACATTTCACAGAGAAAGACATAAAAAGTAGATATTTAATTGACTGGATAATATCCAAGTATAACACTACTGGCGATGATGGAAAACCCGATTTCACTGACAAAATGGAACGTTTCCTTAGAAGTATCAGCAAAGAGGATGCAGACTATATCAAAAAAGCTAAGGGTAAAACAGGCGGAGATACAAAGGAAAATCTTATCAATCAGAAATTGACTGAATTATGGGGTAATTTTGAAGGATAACCCTTTGAGAAAAAAGCCAGTGGGTATTACCTGCTGGCTCCCTAACAAGAGTAATAACTATTAAATGATATATATTATGATTAAAGAGAGTAAAGGCAATATGTATGAGTTCGTGACACACACATGGAATCCTATTAAGGGTAAATGTTTTCATGGTTGCACCTATTGTTATATGAAAAAGATGTGTTCCCGTTTGAAGGCTCCCAGACTGGATGCGGCTGAATTAACCAGCTATCTTGAATGCTCGAACTTTATTTTTGTAGGAAGCAGTATTGATATGTGGGCAAAAGACATACCAAGCCACTGGATAAAAATCGTTTTGGACTATTGCGATAAGTCTGCCAACAAATATCTGTTTCAAAGTAAGAATCCTTCCAGAATATTGGATTTTATAACTCATCCCGTATTTCATCGTTCAGTGGTTTGTACGACCATAGAAACTAATAGGTCTTATCCAGATGTGATGTGCAATTCACCAGAGATAGAGGAAAGGGTACGGGCAATGGAAAAGATTGCAGATTCGGGTATAGATACCTATGTTACGGCAGAGCCTTTGATGCAGTTTGATTTGGATGAAATGGTAGAGTACATAAGGCGATGTAATCCGAAACAGGTCAATATAGGGCGGAATACCAACAGAAAAGTAGAGTTACCAGAACCAACAGCAGATGAAGTGAAAGCACTTGTAAATGAACTGGAAAAATTCACAAAGGTGGAAATAAAGAAAAATGCGAGAATATGGTTTAAGTGAAAAGAACATATAACCTGGAACAGAAAAGCAACTATCTGTGTGATAGTTGCTTTTTTCAATTTATTCCGTATCTTTGTCTCCAAGTTAAAACGACAATAGTAACCAATTTGAAGTACAACGCTTGTAATATATTGATTTTCAGAATATAATATAGTATTCCTAAACTTTAGATAGGGGTTCGATTCCCCTCGGAGCTACGAAAGGATGTCTGTTATGATACGGATGTCCTTTTTTTTGTGCGGAACTTCCTGCTGCTGTAGAGGAGTATCCGTAAAATTCTGTAGAAAAGAGAAAAAAGAGAAAGAGGAAACCCCGTCACACCGGGATTTCCTCTTTCTCTTATTTTTATCCTATTTATATAATAGGAATTATTTTGCTTCTTCAACAGCTACTGCCTGTTCTGTATCTTTTTTGTTCTTCATCAGCATGTAAGCGATAGGAGATGCAACGAACAGAGAAGACAGTGTACCGAATACAACACCCAGAATCATGGCGAACGCGAAGCTGCGGATGGAATCACCACCGAGGATGAAGATACACAGCAATACAATCAACGTACTCAGTGAGGTATTGATGGTACGTGCCAGAGTCGTGTTCAGTGAATCGTTGAACAATACTTTCTTGTTGCGTTTCGGATAGAGACCGAAGAACTCGCGTACACGGTCGAAGATTACCACCTTATCGTTGATTGAGTAACCGATAGCCGTCAGGATAGCACCGATAAACGTCTGGTCGATTTCCAAAGAGAACGGCAGGATGCCCCAGAACATGGAGTAGGCGCCCAAAATGATAATCGTGTCGCAGGCCAGTGCACATACGGAACCGATAGAGTAGGCAATGTTGCGGAAACGGAGCAGGATGTACAGACCGATAGCAATCAATGCCAGTACAACAGACCAGATAGCGGATACCTTGATGTCGTCTGCAATACTCGGACCTACTTTCTGTGAGCTGATGATACTGCCGCCCGTATGGTTCTCACGGTCGATGAAGGTTTCCAGCGTGATATTCTGGGTCAGCAACGGCTTCAGGGTCTCGTACAGGTATGCTTCGATTTCGGAGTCGATGTTGTTACCTTCTTCTTCGATACGGTAGTTGGTACTGATACGTACGGTCTTGCCGTCAGCACCGATAGCGATGACACTGACATTGGCATCGCCGAACTTGCTGGAAATCAATTCGCGTACCTGTTCGGGTTCTACCTTGTTCTCGAACTGTACCTTGAAGTTACGTCCACCGGTGAAGTCGATGCTCTGGCTCAAACCGCGGATGCTGAGGAAGCCGATGCAGACTACAACCGCTACACCTGCCAGCGTCATCCAGAGTTTGTTTCTGCCCATGAAGTCGAAGTGTACATTCGCCATCAGGTTCTTGGAGATTCCCGTAGAGAATGTCAGGTTCAGCAACTTGTCTTTGTTCATGAAGTGCTCGTAGAACAAACGTGTCATGAACACAGCAGTAAAGAATGAAATCAGGATACCGATAATCAGTGTCGTGGCGAAACCGCGGATAGGACCGGTACCGAAGTTGAACAGGATGATACCTGTGATGATAGATGTCAGGTTAGAGTCGAAGATTGCGGAGAAAGCATTGGAGTAACCGTCGGCAAGTGCTTTCTTGACACCTTTACCTGCACGCAACTCTTCTTTGGTACGTTCGTAAATCAATACGTTGGCATCCACAGCCATACCGAGCGACAGTACCATACCGGCAATACCGGACATCGTCAGAGCGGCCTGGAAGGATGAGAGGATACCCAGCGTGAAGAACAAGTTCAATATCAGAGCGCCGTTGGCAACCATACCCGGGATGAAACCGTACATGGAGCACATGTAAATCATCAACAGAATCAATGCCACAACGAATGACATGATACCGGCGTTGATGGATGCCTGTCCCAAAGACGGACCTACGATGTCTTCCTGTACGATGTGGGCAGGAGCCGGCATCTTACCTGATTTCAATACGTTTGCCAAGTCTTTTGCCTGTTCGGGAGTGAAGTGACCGGTGATTTGTGAGTTACCGCCGGTGATTTCCTGGTTTACGTTCGGTGCGGAGTATACATAGCCGTCCAGTACAATGGCGATGGCTTTACCTACATTCTGTTTGGTGAGTTGTGCCCAACGGCGTGCACCGTCCGTATTCATAGACATGCTTACGGCAGGTTTGCCATAGTGGTCGAATTCGTCTTTGGCGTTTACAACTACGTCACCTTCCAGCGGAGCGCGTCCGTTACGTTCGGTAGACTTGATGGCGTACAATTCGAAAGTCTGTGCTTTCGGGTCGTATTCAAAAGGAGAAACACCCCACTTCAGGCGCAGGTCTTTCGGCATTTCAGCCTGAATTTCCGGCATGGAGAGGTATTTGTTGATATCAGCGGTATCCTTGTAGTTTGCATAACCTACAACAGGGCCTTGACCGCTGGGATTTACCTGAAGAACTGCCAGCAGCGGATGTTCTTTCTTGATTTGCTCAAGGTCGGCAGCCTGTGTTTTGCTTTCACCTTTCAGTGCTGCGGCAAGGCTGTCGGTAGTGCTGGTAGCTTGCGCTACGGCGGGAGCTTCGGCAGCTACGCTGTCTGTTGCTTCTGCTGCGTCTTCTGTGGTAGCCAGGATTGCACGCAATTTGGCATCAGCCGATTGCAGGTACGAAGCAACGTCTTTTGCGTTGTATGTTTCCCAGAATTCCAGGTTGGCAGAACCTTGTAGCAATTTTCTTACACGTTCAGGCTCTTTGATACCCGGAAGTTCCACCATGATACGTCCCATTTTGTCTTCCAGACTCTGGATATTGGGCTGAACCACACCGAAGCGGTCGATACGGGTACGGAGCACGTTGAATGAGTTGTCAACGGCTGCCTTTACTTCTTCGCGCAATACTTTTTCAACTTCTGCATCGGAAGATTTCTGGTTTACCTTGTCCTTTAGCTGTTGGGTAGCGAACAGTTGTGAGAGTGAAGCATCCGGAGCGATTCTGTGATACTCTCTGATGAACAACGTGATAACGTCGTCCTGGCTGGTAGTAGCCTGTTTTGCCGCAGTGGCCAGTGCCTGGTTGAATGCTTCGTCAGACTTGTTGTCCGCCAATGCCTTGATGACATCGGGTACCGACACTTCCAGGATGACGTTCATACCACCCTTCAAGTCCAAACCTAAACTGATCTCCATTTCACGACATTGTTTCAGCGTCCAATTGCCGAACCACACTTTCTCGTTTGACAGAGAATCGAGGTAGTCCTGTTCTACTTTCACATCGCCTTTTGCGAACTCTTTAGCCTTATGGGCGTAATGGCGGGTCACAAAAGAGAAGGAGAGATAGAACACACACACCAGTGTGAGCAATATCGCAAAAACCCTTACAAATCCTTTGTTTTGCATGTTACTTTTAGTTTATTATGATTACTTTTTAATTGATTTCTATTGTATATAAGGCTGCAAATATAGCTTTTTTTTCACAATTCTTACTTCATACCGCGATTTTTTAACATCGGCTCTAATTGCGGTTCTGCCCCTCTGAAATTCTTGTAGAGTGTCATCGGGTCTTCGCTGTCTCCTTTTTCCAGCACATTGCGGCGGAAAAGGTCGGCGGTTGCCTTGTCGAAAATGCCGTGTTCCTTGAATGCCTCAAAAGCATCGTTGTCCAGCACGTTTGCCCACAGATAGCTGTAATAGCCTGCGGCATAGCCGCCTATGATGTGATTGAAATAGGTGGTGCGGTAGCGGGGAGCTATTTCGGGGATTAAACCGAGTTGGTCCATAGCTTCTTTTTCATAGGCTACGACATCGATACCCTTCGTATCCGTCAGGTTGTGCAGGTTCATGTCGAGAATGGCGGCTGCCAGCAGCTCGGTGGTCATGAAACCCTGGTTGAAAGTCTTTTGTTTCAGTATCTTTTCGATGAGGCTGTCGGGGATGACTTCTCCGGTCTGGTAATGTCTGGCGTACATCTTCAATACCTCGGGTTCAGTGGCCCAATGTTCGTTGATTTGTGACGGAAGTTCTACGAAATCGCGCACTACATTCGTGCCGGAGACGCCCAGGTAGTTGCATTTGGTCAGCAGTCCGTGCAGTCCGTGGCCGAATTCATGGAAAAGGGTTTCCACTTCATCCATTGTGAGCAGGGAGGGGGTATCGCCAACGGGTTTGGTGAAGCTGGCTACGTTGCACACCAACGGACGGATGTCGCCTTTCTGTTCGCGGTAGTTGCTCATCCATGCTCCGCCGCTCTTGCCGGGACGCGGGAAGTAGTCTACGTAGAAGATGCCTAATTGCGAGCCGTCTGCATCTTTTACCTCGAAGACTTCTACATCGGGATGATAGACAGGGATATTGTTGAGTTTTGTCAGCGTGATGCCATAGAGTTTGTTGGCAACGGCAAAAGCGCCTTCGCGTACGTTCTCCAATTTGAAGTAGGGTTTGATCTGGTCCTCTTCGAGGTCATATTTTTCTTTGCGGAGCTTCTCGGTATAATACCACCAGTCCCAGGCTTCCAGCTTCTCGCCTTTGCCTTCTTTGTCCATCAGCTTCTGGAGTTCGGCAGCTTCGGCCTTGGCTTTAGGCAGGGCATAATTCCACAGGTTGTTCAGGAACTCCATTACAGTGGCCGAATTCTTTGCCATCGTATTGTCCAGTACGAAGTTGGAATAGCAGTCGAAGCCTAACAGGCGGGCTTTTTCGAGACGCAGACTGACGATGTCGGTAATGATTTTCTTGTTATCGTTCTTGTCGTTGTTGTTGCCGCGGTTGATGTAAGCTTTGTATATTTTCTCGCGCAACGGACGGTTGGCTGAATATTGCAGGAACGGGAGACGGCTGGCGTTGTGCAGCGTAAACAGCCATTTGCCTTCCTGTCCGGCAGCTTTTGCTTCTTCGGCAGCGCTTTGGCGGAACCATTCGGGAAGCCCGGCAAGGTCTTCCTGCTTGTCTACAAAGAGCATGAACTCATTGTTTTCGTTCAGGATATTGTTGCTGAAAGTGATGCCCAGCGTGGAGAGCTGCTTGTTTATCTCGCGCAGGCGGGCTTGCTTTTCGGCAGAAAGATTGGCACCGGAACGTACGAAATCTTTGTATGTTTTGTCCAGAAGTCTTTGTTGTTCGGTGGTCAGGTTTAACGAATCCTTTTTCTGGTAAACGGCCTGTACTTTATTGAATAGCGCCTGGTTAAGCGATATATTGTCTCCATGTTCGGACAGTACCGGAGCGAGCTTTATGGAAAGTTCGTTCAGGGCGTCACTGGTCTCGGCATCCGTCATGTTGAAGAAGATGGCGCTTACCCGGTTGAGTATGGGTGAACTGTTGTCAAAAGCAACGATTACATTTTCAAAATCCGGCGCTTCGGTATTGTCGACAATAGCCCGGATATTGGCATTTTGCTCTTCTATTCCCTGAAGGAATGCCGGTTCGTAGTGTTCCAGCCTGATTTTGTCGAAAGGTGGAACACCGTTCGGGGTTTGAAACTCGGTGAGGAACGGATTGCTTTCCGTTTGGTTGGCACAGGAGTACATCATACAACTTGCAGCTAAAATTAGAATACTTCTTTTAAACATAAAGTCAGAGTATTAGATAATGAGTAGTTTATTGATAATTTCATCTTGGCAGGGAACGTCATTGCCGTTTGGCTATGTAGCACCATATCGGATAGTGATCGGACTCTCTTATGGAACGGTCTACCGTACAGTTGTACGACCGCAGGTTCTTGCTGATTAATATGTTGTCTATCCTAAAATAGAATTTGTTCTGGTTGTAGGAGATTCCCAGTCCGCGTCCCGACTGGGTGAAAGCGTCATCCAGATTTTGCGCTATGACGCGGTGGGCGTATGAAATGGGAGTGTCGTTGAAATCTCCGCAGACGATGACGGACGGATGCCGGGAAGATGCTATCTCCCGTGCAATGGTGTCTGCCTGCGGGGCGCGGATGGCGGATGCTTCCGCCAGTTTATGCAGCAACAGCCGTGCGCCGCTTTTCACTTTTTCCGTTTCGGGAGCTTTCAATATTTCTTCGTAAATGTCTTTATCGGCCTTTGTCAGTTTGTTGGACTCCAAATGGTTGTTGATAAGGGTAATCGTATCTTCATTCAGTTTGAGTTCATACAGTACGGAGCCGTTGTAGCTGCTTGCATAGTCCAGGACACGTGCGGATAGAATGGGAAATCTGGAATAACATGCTATCCTGTTGGTATAGCCGCTGCCGCTGCCTACGACGTTGATACGGTGGTAGGGATAATCTTTCAATTCCCGTTCGATGTCTTTCTGCGTGAGGTGGCGGGGAGATTCGTCGGATGCATATTCCTGCAGGCATAGGATGTCGGCATTGCTCTCTTTCAGATAAGTGAGTATCGGATTCTTCCCGTCTTTTTTGTAAGCGCCGTCAAAACCCATAATGTTGTAAGACAGGAGCTTTATGCTGCCTTCGGGAAGCTCGGTAGTGTGAAAATTAAGGGGCAGATAGGTCCGTAGCTGCGAGTAGCATAACAGAAGGCCGGTTAAAGGTAGCAAAGCTGTCTTGTATCGTTGTATAACCAGCCAGAAAATCAGAAAGCCGCCGTTGATAAGTGCAAAGACCGGAAAGGTCAGTCCGAGACAGGATTGTACCGGATGCGTTGCCGGTTGGATGTAAGGACTGTATGCCACCAACAGCAAAAGACCCGTGAATAAAGCATTGACCGCTACAATCAGCAGGGCGACAAAATTACCGAAATGCTTCATACATACATTATCGTTTACTTGCATCGAACAAGCTCTTCTTTTCTTCCGTTGTGAGACTTTCATATCCGGACTTCTTCAATTTGTCGAGGATACGGTCTATTTCATCGGATTGAGCTTTTTTTCGGGCGTTATAGTTATAATCTTTCTGTCTTTCGGTTCCATAATGGACTTTCATCTTGGGCTTGCGGGGCTTGAAGCTGAACAAGGCAGTGACAGCATCCAGAGACTTGTTAATCCATGCGGTGATATCCGCGCCTTTGCTAAGGCTGGCTGCAAACCACAGACCAGCCAACGCTCCGCCTAAATGGGCGATATGTCCGCCGGCATTGCTGGAGGTGATGAATAACAGGTCTGTTACGATAACAACCAATGCCAGATATTTCAGGCGTACGGTTCCAAAAAGGAAAAGACGTATCGGGTAGTCAGGTTCCCGATAGGCGGTAGCCGCCACGATAGCGAGTACGGATGCCGATGCTCCCAGCATGAAAGAGTATTCCGTCATCGGACGGAAATAAGGGAAGATGTTGTAGGCCGTCATATAAAGCAGTCCGCCGCAGATTCCGCCTAAGATGTATACTCCCCGTAAATGTCTGGCAGAGAAAAAGTTCAGGAATAAGGCACCGAACCAATACAGCCAAAGCATATTGAAAAGAATATGCAGGACTCCTGCGTGCATAAACATATACGTCAGGACAGACCAGGGCTGGATGATGAAGCGGGGCAGTGAAGCGGGCAGTTCCAACCATTCGAACACTCCGCCGAGGCTCCGGTTGAAGAGCTGCAATATGACTCCTGTCAGTGTAGTGAAGATAAATACTCCTACATTGATATAAATCAGTTGGATGTAGATGTTTCCTCTACGGAACGATTCCTTTAAATCAGTTATAATAGTAGCCATTTCCTCTGTCCTTTTTTCTCCAGTACATTATTAGAATGAATCCGAATATCATACCGCCCAAATGTGCAAAGTGCGCCACATTGTCGCCCGGATTGTTGGCAAGTCCCGAGAATAATTCTATCAAGGCATATCCGATAACGAAATACTTGGCCTTGATGGGAAACGGTAGCGGAAAGACGAACATCGGTTGGTTGGGAAACAGCATGCCGAATCCCAGCAAGATGGCATATACGGCTCCGGAGGCTCCGACGGTAGTCATCATGTTGAGATATTCTTCCATGGGGATGATGGAATACCCGGTATTGACACTGTCGTATGCGGAAAGTACCGTTTCGTAATGGATGTATTGTACAAGCTCCTGGATAAGCCCTGCACCGATGCCGCATGCGAGGTAGTAGAACAGGAAGCGTTTCGGCCCCCAGACCTGCTCGAGTATACGGCCGAACATCCAAACGGCAAACATGTTGAAGAACAGATGGGTAAATCCGCTGTGCATGAACATATAAGTAATCAACTGTGCTGCATTGAAATCTCCGGCAAGGAAAAAGTGCAGTCCCAGGTAGTTGTTTAAATCAATGCCGTAACTCTGTGCCACAATTGTGCCGAGAAACATCAGTACATTGATGATTAAAAGGTTTTTGGTTACTGTCGGTATAGTATTCATAATCTGTTTTTTCGCTTTATTTGGCAAAAATACGAATAAATTCTGTTCTATAACAGAAAAAGGAACTCCTATTCTTTCTTTTTCTCTGTTTTCCGCCCTTTTTTTAATGTTTTTATTTGATATTCAGAATTTTTGCTCTATTTTTGTAGGAAGTAGCATTGGAATTTTTCTTTTGTGTAACAATTAATTAATCATTCGTATTATGAATAAGTCAGAACTTATTAGCGCAATGGCAGCGGAAGGCGGTTTGTCAAAGGCCGATTCAAAAAGAGCATTGGATGCATTTATTGCATCGGTAACAAAAGCATTAAAGGCAGGTGATAAAGTCGCATTGGTTGGCTTTGGCACTTTTTCTGTAATGGAGAGAGCCGGACGCATTGGCATCAATCCGGCAACAAAGAAACCTATTCAGATTGAGGCGAAGAAAGTCGCTAAGTTCAAACCGGGTTCGGAATTGACTATCGAATAAAATCAATCATAAATAAAACTTGAGAAAAGGAGGCGCATACAACGTCTCCTTTTTTATGGAATTAAAAATAGTTCGTATCTTTGTACGCAGAAAATACATTTGAATCATGAATATAGAACAGAAGTTGGTAGCGTCCGTAATGAGCGGACTGAAAGCGCTGTACGGTCAGGATGTTCCGGCTGCACAGATACAGTTGCAGAAAACCAAGAAAGAATTTGAGGGACACCTTACCCTGGTCGTTTTCCCTTTTCTCCGTATGTCTAAAAAAGGACCGGAGCAGACCGCACAGGAGATTGGCGAATATCTGCAGGCAAACGAGCCGTCGGTATCGGCATTCAATGTTATCAAGGGCTTTTTGAACCTGACAATCGCTTCTTCGGCATGGATTGAGTTGCTGAATGGAATTCATGCGGATGCAAAGTACGGCATTGTTGCTGCAACCGATAACGCTCCGCTGGTGATGATTGAGTATTCTTCGCCCAATACGAATAAGCCGCTCCATTTGGGACATGTCCGTAATAATCTGTTGGGCAATGCGTTGGCAAATATCATCTCGGCCAATGGCAACAGGGTGGTTAAGACAAATATAGTGAACGACCGCGGTATTCATATCTGTAAGTCAATGTTGGCTTGGCAGAAGTACGGTAACGGTGAAACTCCCGAATCGTCCGGCAAGAAAGGCGACCATTTGATAGGTGACTATTATGTGGCTTTCGACAAGCATTATAAGGCTGAGGTAAAAGAGCTGATGGCGAAGTTCCAGAGTGAAGGCATGAGCGAAGAAGAGGCCAAGGCAAAAGCCGAAGCGGAATCTCCCTTGATGAAAGAAGCGCGTGAGATGCTGGTGAAGTGGGAAGCCGGCGACCCTGAGGTCCGTACTCTGTGGAAGAAGATGAATGATTGGGTATATGCAGGCTTCGATGAGACCTACCGTATGATGGGCGTTACGTTCGACAAGATTTACTACGAGTCGGAAACTTATCTGGAGGGCAAGGAGAAGGTTATGGAAGGTTTGGAGAAAGGCTTCTTCTACCGCAAAGAAGACGGTTCCGTATGGGCCGACCTGACCGGAGAGGGGCTCGACCACAAATTGCTTCTCCGTGCCGACGGCACTTCTGTTTATATGACCCAGGATATAGGTACGGCCAAATTGCGCTTTGCCGATTTCCCCATTGACAAGATGGTCTATGTGGTAGGCAACGAGCAGAACTACCATTTCCAGGTGCTTTCCATTCTGCTTGATAAACTGGGCTTCGAATGGGGCAAAGGGTTGGTTCACTTCTCCTACGGTATGGTGGAACTGCCCGAAGGTAAGATGAAGAGCCGTGAGGGTACGGTTGTGGATGCCGATGACTTAATGGCTGAAATGATTAATACCGCTAAGGAAACTTCCGGAGAATTGGGCAAGCTGGATGGTCTGACCCAAGAGGAGGCTGATAATATTGCACGCATTGTCGGTTTAGGCGCATTGAAATATTTCATATTGAAGGTGGATGCCCGCAAGAATATGACGTTTAATCCGAAGGAATCCATCGATTTCAATGGTAATACAGGACCTTTCATCCAGTATACGTATGCCCGTATCCAGTCGGTTCTCCGTAAAGCGAAAGAAGCAGGTATTTCCGTTCCTGCACAACTTCCGGCCGGTATTGAATTGAGTGAGAAAGAGGAAGGCCTGATACAGATGGTTGCAGACTTTGCCGCTATTGTGAAGCAGGCGGGTGAGGATTATAGCCCTTCTTTGATTGCTAACTATACTTACGACCTCGTGAAGGAATACAACCAGTTCTATCATGACTTCAGCATATTGCGTGAGGAGAATGAGGCTGTGAAGATATTCCGTCTTGCCTTGTCCGAGAATGTAGCCAAGGTGGTACGTTTGGGAATGGGATTGCTTGGCATTGAGGTTCCCGACAGAATGTAATCGAGATATTTTATCATATGAAAAAGCCCTCTTTGCAATTTGCGGAGAGGGCTTTCTTTTTTATGGCTTCTTTACTTTTTCTTCTTGGCGTATTTGCCGCGTTTGGCTTTTGGTGCATCGGGGTCGCTCTGCAGTTTGATGATTTCCCTGCATGCATCCAGGTTTAAATCCTGCGGGATAATGTCCTTCGGGATTTTGTAGTTGCTGCCTTTATAAGAAATATACGGTCCGTAACGGCCGTTCAATATTTCCAGCTCCGGTTCTTCTTCAAATTTCTTGATATGTTTCTGGGCTTCGGCATCTTTCTTTTCCCGGATGAGCTGAATAGCTTCTGCCAATGTTATTTCCAGCGGATCTATTGTCTTCGGAAGCGAGGTATACATTCCGTTGTTGTGTACATAAGGTCCGTAGCGTCCGGTTCCTATGGTTACTGTCTTGCCTTCATATTCGCCCAAGGTGCGGGGAAGCTTGAACAGTTCCAAAGCCTCTTCCAGTGTTATTGTCTCAATGGACATATCTTTCTTGAGTTGGGCAAAGCGTGGCTTTTCGTTGTCTCCGGCAGTACCGATTTGTACAACGGGACCGAAACGGCCGATTTTTACGGATACCTGTTTGCCGCTGCCCGGTTCTTCGCCTAAGATACGTTCGCCGGCCTTGTGGGCATTCTTGGTGGCAAGCGTGTTTTCCACGGACGGGTGGAAATCTTTATAGAAATCCTTCAAGATGGCGGTCCACTTCTTTTCTCCTTCGGCTATCTCATCGAACTGCTTTTCAACGCTGGCAGTAAAGTTATAGTCGAGGATGTTGGGGAAATATTCCATCAGGAAATCATTGACTACCGTACCTGTATCGGTAGGCATCAATTTGGCTTTTTCGGCTCCTGTAATTTCCGTTTGCGTAACGTCCGTAATCTTGCTGTCCTGCAATGAAAGTATGTTGTAAGAGCGCTCTTCCCCGCTCTTTTCGCCTTTCTCCACGTAGCCGCGTTGCTGTATGGTTGAAATGGTAGGGGCGTATGTGGAAGGACGGCCGATACCCAGTTCTTCCAATTTGCGTACAAGGCTGGCTTCGGTGTAACGGGGCGGATGTTGCGTGAAGCGTTCCGTGGCAATAATGCTCTGGTGATGCAAGACCTGTCCTTTCTTCAAAGGGGGCAGCAGGCGGGTTTCATCCTCCTGCTCCGTGTCTTCGTCGATGGACTCGCGATACACGTGGAGGAAACCGTCGAATTTTACAACCTCTCCGGTTGCATTGAACGTATCCGCTTCGTTGCTGATGCCGATGCTTACGGTCGTTTTCTCAACTTCCGCATCTGCCATTTGAGAGGCTATTGTGCGCTTCCATATCAGGTCGTACAGTTTTCTTTCCTGCGGCGTACCTTCTATCTTGGCATTTTCCATATACGTAGGGCGAATGGCTTCGTGAGCCTCTTGAGCGCCTTTGGTTTTAGTGGCGAAATGACGCGGATATACATAGCGCTCTCCCATCATGTCGGCAATGACCGCTTTGCTGTTGTCGACCGCCAGTTCGGACAGGTTGACGGAGTCGGTACGCATATAGGTTATCTTTCCCGATTCGTACAACCGCTGGGCTACCATCATGGTCTGTGCTACTGTAAATCCTAATTTGCGAGCAGCTTCCTGCTGCAAGGTAGATGTAGTGAAAGGAGCGGCAGGGCTTTTTTTTAGTGGCCGGGTAGAAATGTCATGGATGGTGAAAGAGGCTGACCGGCAGCTTTCCAGAAATTTTTGAGCTTCGGCTTTGGTCTTGATACGGCGCGACAGCTCGGCTTTCATTTCAACCGGTTTGCCGTCGGCATCGGGCACGAGGAATACGGCGGTCACCCGATACGATGCTTCCGATTGGAAAGCCTGTATCTCGCGCTCGCGTTCTACGATAAGGCGGACTGCTACCGATTGCACACGCCCGGCAGAGAGTGCGGGTTTCACTTTTTTCCACAATACGGGTGAAAGTTCAAAACCTACGATACGGTCCAGGATACGGCGCGCCTGTTGTGCATCTACCAGATTGATGTCGATATTGCGCGGTTGCTCGATGGCTTTCAGAATGGCGCTTTGGGTAATTTCGTGGAAAACGATACGCTTGGTATGTTCCGGTTGCAGTTTCAGCACTTCGTATAAATGCCATGCAATCGCTTCTCCCTCGCGGTCCTCATCGGATGCCAACCATACGGTTTCCGCTTCCTTGGCTTCGGCTTTCAACTCTTCTACAACCTTTTTCTTATCTCCAGGAATTTCATAATGCGGTTTGAAATCTTTATCAATATCAATACTGAACTCTTTTTTCTTCAAATCGCGTATATGACCGTAACTGGAAAGGACTTTATAGTCTTTCCCGAGGAATTTCTCGATAGTCTTAGCTTTTGCCGGAGACTCGACAATGACAAGGTTTTTCTGCATAAATTTCTGTTTTATAGTGACTCCAGCCACTAATTTGCCCGCAAAAGTAGGAAAAAACAAACTTTCCACCTTATAATATAAGGAGAATTTAGCAAAAATGACCTATTTTGTTGGTTATATCTTTGATTTTGGCTATTAGAATTTAAAACTTACACCTCCGGTAAAGTTGATGCCTTCGGTGGGGTATCCCCAATAATATTGATAATCCTGGTTTAATAAATTGTCTATGCGGGCGTAAACGGATATGCCTTTAAAGAATTCGTAGCTGCCGCCGGCATAGAGGTTGTTGACCGCATCGACTTTGTTTCCTTCCACCTTCTCGCGCGAAATATGCCTGTAGCCGAGGTTAAGCAGTAAAGCGGATACGGGATGCACATCTATGTGCAAATCAGCTTCAAAGGCCGGTTTGTAAACGAGGGCATAGGCGCCGGCATTGGACTGGCTGTCGTCCTTTGCATCCCAATTGCGGTAAACTCCGGTAGCGGAGAATGAAAATACGTTCTTATAGCCGTAGCGTATCTCGGCGCCGGCGTAGATGTTGCTTGTGTTCCATTGGCCGATGGAAAGCATCGGACTGTACTCATTGGCAACGGATTCGAAATCTGCCGGTTGGAAAAACAAATCATCCTTTAAGTTCTGATATCCGCCATACAGATTCAGCCATAAGCCGATTGCCGGACTGGCTTTGAAGCCGATGGCGGCATTTATTTGTTCGTAAGTGGCATCCGGTTGTGAAGAAACCTGTCCGTACGGGCAGAATGTTTCTAAACGGCGGAAGTCATTTTGCAGTCTCCCGCCTTTGGCCTGTGCATAGAGGATATAACTGTCCGAGAAGTTGTATTCCACTGCTACATCGGGGGCTGCCCGGAATTTCTTTCCGAAACCGAAGGCCATGTCCACCAGGGCGCCGATACGTATTTTCCAATCATCGTTTTCCAAGCGGTAATGCGGGTTCAGACCGAGAGAGGTGTAGTTCTCAAAATGATTGTTCTTGTACAGCACATTGTCCATTGCAAAGCCGATGCCTACGGTCTGTTCGTCTGATATGTCGCCTGTGACCAGTGCTTTGGTGCGGACGATGTATTCCCGGCTGTTCAAGAAACCGGAATCGTATTGACGTTCGTAAAGCATCAGGTTTGTTTCGGCATTGAACCGGAGGGGCAGTTCCGTATCCGTGGATTTCACTCCGAAATGAATGTCACCGGAAATGAACTTCTGTTTTCTGACGACTGCATCGGGCAGGAAATTGAAGTTGCTCAATCCGAAGTTGCCCGCAACGTTCAGGTCTGCTTTCCTGAAGCGGTGCACATAATCCATATTGGCATGAGTGCGATAGTAGTAGGAATTCCATTTGCCGTCATTGTCGGGTAAATCGAGTTTGCCGTCCATGCCGTTCATCCGGAAATTCAGGTTGAGGCGGTCGCGGCCGGACAATGTGAACAGATAGCCGGCGCGTGCGTCCAGATTGCCGTAGTTGCCATAACCCAAACGGATATATCCGGGATGTGTTTTGGCTTGCGTCTCCTTGCCGGTATATGCCTGCATGACAGTTGCAGGTATGGTGTTGGCAGGCACGAGAGTTACATCGTATTCCACAGCCTTTTTATTGGCAGTCGGCGCTTCCACTTGGGGGAGCACGTTTATTTTGGATGCATCCGGAATATCGGGGGTATATTCCTGTTCCACAACAACCGTACGGTTTACGGTGGAGTCTTTGGCCTGTTGCTGGGCATGGATGCCCAAAGGTAGGGTTATCAGCGTTATTCCGCTGAGGATATATTGTATTTTTCTCATATTCATTGCATTCTTTTATTTCAGCTTTTCCAGTCTTTCTTGAATCATACGTTCGATATCATCATCGGCATGATAGTTTTGTTGCAAGCTCAGCAGATATTGGCGTGCATCCAGTTTCTTATCCATAGCGACATATACATCGGACAGAAGGATAAAGCTGCGTGCCAGCCAGTAGGCGTGCGGGGTACTCTGGTCGATGAAGTTCAGTATTTCCTTTTCGGCTGCGGCATACTCACCGGCATTGTACATCAACTGTGCCGACAGATATTTGGCTTCCGCACCGTATAATGTACGGGTGTCTTTTGCCAGAAGCTTGAGGTCGTCTGCCGCCTTTTTCACCGCTTTCTGGTTCAGATAGGCTTTGGCACGGTAGTATAAGGCTTCATTTTGCAGTTCGGGAGTCAGTTTGGCTTCGGCCAGTAAAGCGGTTGCGGCCTGAATCACTTCTATGTCATCCTTCAAGAGCACACCGCATCGCAATACGCCGGTGACGCCCAGTTGCCGGCGTTCGGCGGTTGTGGCGCGGGCTTGCAGTTGCTTGTAGTCTGCCAGAGCCTGTTTGTACTCCTTGCGGTTGAACAGGATTTCTCCGTGCATCAGCAAGGCCTCTTCCGAATACGGGCTGTCCGGATACTCCAACAGTTTGCCGGTATGCTCCAATACACCGGTTTCATCTTTCTGCTCTTTTCCGATGAGGCTCAGATAGTAATGCGCGTTCAGGCTGAAAGCTCCGTTCGGATAGCTTTGCAGGTAACGGGTGAAGCTTTCCCTTGCAGGGATGATTTCCCCTTTCATATACACCTTTTCCGCGGCAATATAGGTCAGCGAATCCTGCTCATTGGGTTCAAAGCGGATAGCACCCGGCATTTGGGCGGCAAGCGCAGCAAACTCATCCACGCGGTTGGCTTCCACATAAATGGATTTCAAATCGCGCATGGCAAGACGTGCTTCTTCGCTGCCCGGATATTGGGTGATAACGTATTTATAGGCTTCGATGGCGCGGTTGTAATCATCATTCTGATAGTACAGCAGTCCGATTTCGGCGGCAGCCTTACGACTGACGGGGCTTTCGGGATATTTGTTCAGCAGTTCCCGGAAGGTTGCGATGGCCTGACTGTTATTGCGGCCCTGCACATACGAACGGCCTTTTTCGTAAAGTGCACTGACGGCATAGGGCGAATTCGGATATTTGTCGGCCAGCCGGTTCAGCAGCGTAATCTTTCCATCGTAGTCCTTTTGCAGACCCGACACCAGAGCCAGTTGATAGTAGGAGTAGTCACCGGCAGGCGTACCCAGATTTTCTGCCCGGGTATAGTACTGTTTGGCTTCGTCGAAGCGGCGGACGTGCATGTAGCAGTCGCCGACACGGTTGTACGCATCGGCAAGAACGGTTGCGTCTCCGGCCTTTCTCAGTTGGATGAACTTCAGGAAACGGTCTTGCGCCGTTGCATAATCTTTCTTATGGAAAGCTATGTATGCCAGATTGTAGTAGGCAAGGGCATACATTTCCGTATTCTTCTGTGGGGTAAGGGACAGATAATCGTTAAAATTACGGGCGGCTTCCTGCATGCGGTTCAGCCGGTAATAGGATTCACCCCGCCAATAAAGGGCATCGGCCTTTGTTTGCAGGTTATACCCGCCTAAGGCAATGCTTTGGTTGAAGCAGCCGATTGCCTGCTCAAACTGTGTATTGGCAAAGGATTGGGTACCCAACTGGAACAGAATCTTCTGCTTGGCTTCCAAAATGGCCCTGCCGGGATGCGTAATGCGTTCAATGGACTTGAGTGCGGCGTCGTAGCTGCGTGTGTTCATATACACCTCTACCAGGTAACTGCTTACTTTATCGGCGTATGCGGAGTTGGGAAACTCATTCAGGAAGTTCTCGAATACCGTAACCGACTCGCCGAAAGCAGAGTAGGATGTTTCGTGAATGCAGAGAGCGTTATTGTAGGATGCCTGTTCCTTTATTTTCAAATCGGCATCGGATGCGGCGGCCTGTTCAAATGCCATACGCGCCTTGTTCTTGTCGGCAAGCTGCAAGTAAGCCAATCCCATGTGCAGATATGCGTTTTGCGTAAGCGCATCTTTGTTTGCGGTCACCTCGCCCAGGGTAACTGGAACTTGCGAGTAGACACCCGTCCGGTAGTAGGACATTCCCAGCATATAAAGCGCATCTCTTCTTGGGGCAGGCTCCGCGTTGTCTTTCAGATAGCTGCCGAAAGCTTTTATTGCTTCATGGTACTTGCCGAAATGATAATCGGCTGTACCTTGTATGCGGTACATCTCTCCCGTATATTTCTGGTTGGGGTAAGCGGAGAGATAGTTTTGCGCAACAATTTCCGCTTTGTCATAATTCTTTTTAATCAGATATATTTCCGCGATGTAATAAGGTACGAGCGCCTCGTATTTTGCATTGTCCTGCAGACTGAGGAAGCCGCTGAGGGCATCGTCGTACCGTTGTTGTGAGTAGCGGATATATGCAAGGTAGTACGTACAGTCTGCTGTATATCTGGAACCGGTGCTTCGCAATGTCTCGAACCAGATGGCGGCTTCTTTCACATTTCCGGTTTTCAGGTAACAGGTTGCCAGGCGGTAGGTCATGTCATCCCGTTCTTCATTGCTCAGGAGGTCGAGCCGGGAGGAGTTGAACATGGCGAGTGCATCGTCATATTTTCCCTCGAAGAAATAGGCGGACGCTATGAGGGCGCAGATACGGTTGGCGTGGGGAGTGTCGGGATACGTATCGAGGTACTCCCGCAACAACTCTATGCTATTGGGGTTTCTCAGTTCATATTCGGCGCATACCAGCATGTATTCGGCTTCTTCTTTGTTGCCGGCAGCGGATACCGGGGCGCCTTCCGCATCGGTTTGTTTTATAAAAGCCTGTAGGGGAGGCATGGCTGCGGCAAATGCCTTTTGCCGGAACAGACTTTCTCCTTCCTCATACAGCCGTTGCGGCGAAGTGATTTTCCCGCCCGTCTGTGCCGTGGCGAGCAAAGGTGCGCAGCAAAGCGCGGTGCATACTATGCGATAAATTTTATGTTTCATCTTCGGTGGTTATAGAATAGGGCTTTTTTACAAAAATACGGGTTTTGGTTTGAATATGTTCCACTTGTTTGGCTTTTTTAGGATATACCCGCCAGGAACATTTGCAGGCCTTTACGGATGGAGCCCAGCCCGAAATCTTCCGGGTGGATGTCTTTCAGCGGAAGGAAGAAGACTTCCGCCGCATCGTCCATTGCTTCGAAATGCAGGGTATCGGCTACCGTACAGCGGAAAAACAGGTCCAGCGTATGCACGGGAAATCCCGAATAGATATAGATGTTCGGTAATGAAAACAGGTATTCGGCTTGTGTCACTGTCATTCCCGTTTCTTCTTTCACTTCGCGCGCAACGCCTTCTTCACCGGTTTCCGCCATGTCTATGAAGCCGCCCGGTAAATCGAGTGTCCCTTTGGCCGGTTCTTTGGCGCGGCGGCACACCAGTAACTCGTTCCGTCCGTTCAATATCAGGGCGACGGTAGCGGCGGAGGAGTTGAAATAGTAGACAAAACCGCAATCCTTGCATTGTTTTGATTTTTCATTATGAATTTCGAAATGCTCCGAACCGCATTTCGGACAATATCTGAATTGAGAAAGAGGATGTTCCATATTTTAAAGCTTTACTGGTTGCAGTAGGCAAAGATAGTAAATAAAGTTGGTCACTTTTTATTGTTAATTATTATTTTATTTTTAGTAACATGGTGAGTATCTTATTTATTATTCATCTCTTTTATAATAGGAGATGTTGAAAAATATGTTTTTTTAGGATTCTATTGTTACTTAGTTTTCTGTTACTATGGGAGTTTTTTCAGCTTATTGTACTTATCTTTTTTTAACTCAAATAAATTTTAATATTATGAAGAAAGTTTTTTTAATTATTTTAGTCTTATGCTCGACTTTTTCTGTCGTAGCGCAACAGTATGACACAGCTGTATCACCTTTGAAAGGTGAAAAATGGTGGGGTGGTTTGGTTGCGTTGGGTAGCCAAATGCCTTTTAATTCAACAACAGAGTGGTACGATTTGGGAAGGAAGAACTTGAATAATCAGGTTGTACCGTTGCTATTATCTTCCGAAGGACGTTATATTTGGAGCGAACAACCTTTTCGTTTTCGATTGCAGAATGATACATTGCTTCTTCATTCTGATTATGAAAAATTGAATGTCATTTCAGCAGGAAAAACATTAAAGGATGCTTATCTCAATGCTTCTGCCAATTATTTTCCGCCTTCGGGGAAGCTACCAGAAGAAATATTTTTTTCTAAACCACAGTATAACACATGGATTGAACTGATGTACAATCAAAATCAAGTTGATATAGAGAGATATGCTCAGGATATATTAGCAAATAATTTTCCGACAGGTATCTTTATGATAGATGATAATTGGCAAAAATATTATGGAAATTTTGATTTTAAGCAGGAAAAGTTTCCAGATCCGGCTGGTATGATTGAACGTCTGCATAAGCAAGGTTTTAAAGTTATGGTATGGATTTCTCCTTTTGTTTCTGCTGATAGTCCTGAATACAGATTTTTGGCTCAAAAAGGGTATCTGGTGAGAGAAAAAGATGGAGTTACTCCGGCTATGATATATTGGTGGAATGGTGTAAGTGCCTGTTATGATATGACAAATCCGGAAGCATCGGCTTATTTGGAAACACAGTTATGCAATACTCAAAAGAAATATGGGATTGATGGCTATAAATTTGATGCAGGTGATGTTGCTCATTTTACAGATGAATATACTTTTTATGATTCGAATGCTAATGCGTGTACATTTTCTCAAAAATGGGCGGAATTAGGATTGAAATTCTCATATAATGAATTTAGAACGTCATATAAACTTGGTGGGCAACCTCTTGTACAACGTTTAGGAGATAAATCTTATTCGTGGAGTGCTTCTGCATTATTAATACCTGATATGGTGGCAGCGGGTCTATTAGGACATGCGTACACTTGTCCCGACATGATTGGCGGTGGTGAGTTTGGTTCATTCTTAGATCTTGATACTGACAATTTCGATCAAGAGTTAATAGTTCGTTCGTGTCAGATTCATGCTTTTATGCCTATGATGCAATTTTCTGTTGCTCCTTGGCGCATACTGGACAGAGAGCATTTAGATATTTGTTGCAAGTTTGCCCAGTTTCACGAGCAAATGGGAAATTATCTTTTGCAAATGGCTGTTCATGCCTCTCAAACGGGTGAACCTATTGTAAGACATTTGGAATATGCATTTCCTCATCAGGGATTTACAGATTGTCATGACCAGTTTATGGTAGGAGATAAATATTTGGTGGCCCCGATGGTAACAAAAGGAACTTGTCGAAAGGTGAAATTACCCAAAGGTGAATGGAAGGATGATATGGGTAAAAAGTTTAGAGGCCCGAAAACTATTGAAATAGAAGTACCATTGGAACGTTTGCCATATTTTGAGAGGATCAAATAAGGTGTTTTTGTAAAACGGATAGAGCTATCAAACGAGCACAGTTTGTACTATTTTGATGGTACAAACTGTGCAACTAAACAGATTTATAAAAGGTTAGAGGAATTTGTAAAGAGAGTCTGTTTTTAATTTTTTTCAGCCTTGATAAATGCATGCCGATAACCCTGCACCTTATTCCAGTTACCTCGTGTAAAATCAGGGATTTCTACAGGCACTGAACCATTTTCTATAGAAAGTTTGGTTAAAGGGATAAGTGAACACCATTCGGCAAGGTCATAAACGTCCATGTCTAACGGTAATCCGTGATGTAGGCAATAAATTAATCTTGAGTCCATAATGAAGTCCATACCGCCGTGTCCACCTACTTCTTTAGCCTGTTCTTCCATTGTTTTAATAATAGGATCTTTATATTGATTCATTAACTGGCTTTTTATTTCTTCAGGCATATATTCATGGGCTGTAAATACTTGTTCTTTTGTAATTTCTTGAGGAAGATCTTTACTGTTCAACGCATAACCCTCTACCGGATATTTGTCGGCAAATCCTTTGGTTCCTGTAAGTTGATATAGACGGCTATAGGGACGTGGAGAGGCTACATTATGTTCTATTTGGATTGTTTTTCCTTTCTCTGTACGTATTAATGTCAGGGTGATTTCTCCATTTTGTAGTTTTTGAGCTTCTGTTCCTTTTCCATGTTCTTTTAGATATTCGGGTAGCGAAAAAGGATTACTGTCCATTGCCACTAAGTATTTCATCCGGTCACCACGGTGAATATTTAATAACTGACAAGCTGGTCCCATGCCGTGGGTAGGGTATACATCTCCTCTGTTGTTGATGTTGTATTGTATACGCCAATCTGCATTGTAATCATCCCAATATTCTTGTAGACAGTGATTATAAGCTCCTTTTACGTGAGTGATTTCTCCAAATAAGCCTTGTTGCGCCATATTTAAAGTTGTGATCTCGAAAAAGTCGTATACACAGTTCTCAAGCATCATACAATGTTTGCGAGTACGTTCAGCTGTGTCTATCGTTTTCCATATCTCTTCCATGTTCATGGCTGCAGGTACTTCGCATGCTACATGTTTTCCGTGTTCCATGGCATAGACCATCATGGGGGTATGGTGCAGCCAATCTGTAGCTATATAAATAAGGTCGATATCCGGTTGTTCACATACTTGTTTCCAAGCGTCTTCGCTTCCATAATATTCTGTCGCTTTGGGCATATTAGCGCGTAGTAACATTTGCTGGCAGGTGTCTACGTTCGCTTGGTGTAAATCACATAATGCTTTTACTTCAATCCCTTTTTGATAGGTGAAGCGTCGAATGGCTTCACTACCTCGTGAACCTAATCCGATAAACCCAATACGTACAGTTTCAATAGGTGGACAACTCAACCCGATAACATCTCGTTGGCCTGCAGGACGTTCGGGAGTAGATACAGTGACACATTGTGTATATGTGTCCTCATTATGCGTATCCATTGCGAGGAACAGACCTGCCACTATACAAGCGATAGCTAATATAATTAGCGGAATGTTTTTTTTCATGATAATAGAATTTGAGGATTAATGGTTAATAAATTTTGTTTTTTCTTCTTTAATATGCTCTAAGGTTCTTTTTTAAAAGAGCCTGTTGGCTGTTGGAATACTCACATATATATGAAAATAAAGTAATAATTAACAATTTGGTTTATATTCGTTGTTTAAGAGAATCCAAAAAGATATAGATTAGGAGATAAAAAGGCTTTTTTGCTTGGTAGATAATGTAGAATTATCTATATTTGAAAACTTCTTTTTCTAATGCTCCGGTTCTATATCCCTGTTATTAAATTTAAACAACTCACTATGTCTATTATAAGGCAGCTATTTCAGGAAGGAGGAAAGTATGGAAGAACGCATGTTTTTCTCTAAGATACAACAAGGAGACACGGCTTCTTTTGAATGGTTGTACAAAAGGTATCACCCTAGAATGTATATGTTCTGCAAAGGAATTTTGCATGATGAGGATAAGGCGAAGGATCTTGTTCAGGAATGCTTTATCGCTTTTTGGGAGCATCGTACTCAAATTAACGCTCCGGAAGCAATAAGTGTTTATCTATTCCGTATTATGAAACACCTCTGTTTAAAACAAATTCGACGGGATTCACTACTCAATAATTTTTCTAATATGAATGAGGTGGCATTGAGAGAACTGGAACTCTCTCATTATACGCCGGAATGTAACATATTGAATGACCTGTATTTCAAAGATCTAAGTGAAAAGTATCAAGAGGCACTTGATAAATTGCCTAGACAATGTCAGAATATTTTCAGAATGAACCGTAATGAAGGTATGAGAAGTGAAGAAATTGCCATAGCTTTGAACTTGTCTGTTCGTACTGTTGAAAATCAGTTATATAGAGGATTAAAACAAATCAAGAAGTCTATGCAGGATTATCTTCCAGTATTACTCCTCTTGTTAGTAAAGAACTTTTTAAAATAATGCTATGATGAACAGTATCAATAAAGATTATTTTATGAAATACTTGAAGAATGAACTTACTGATGATGAAACACGCCAGTTGGTTGCCTGGTTGCGTGAGAATAAAGAGAATCAGGAGTTTCTTTTTTCATTGAAAGACTCTTATCTATACTTGAATTACGAAAAAGATAAGAAAGAGGCTGATACAGAACATGAGTGGAAGCTGTTTTCGGAAAGAGTAGGCCTCTCTAAAAAAACTGTATCCTCAGGTAAACATTTCTCATTGAAATATATATGGACTTCTGCTGCTGTTATTCTTTTGTGTATTGTCGGTGGTTGGACGGCAGGGATGATATATGCGGGACTGGATGTACCACGAGGATTAGTTACTTTGGAAACAGAGATCGGACAACAAGCAAAAACAATCTTACCGGATGGTACCGCGGTGCTTTTGAATGCTTGTTCCAAACTGACTTATTCTTTAGAAGGTTGGAATGATACGCGTGATGTACGGTTGGAAGGTGAAGCGATTTTTGATGTAGTGCATAAAAAAGATCAACCCTTTTATGTGCATACCCGTAATTATAATGTTCGTGTATTAGGTACGAATTTTAATGTAATGGCGTATGGAAACGATCCGGAGGGAGTTGTTACATTGAAACATGGTAAAGTAGAAATAGGTGTCGCCGGAAGTAATAAGAATACGTTTCTTCAGCCGGGAGAGAGTTTTGTGTACGATAATCAGACCGGAACCTATCAAGTGGAACAACGTTCATTGAAACATGTTTATGCCTGGGAGCATAAAGAGATTATTTTCGAAGGACATACATTGGAAGAAAAGAAAGAAGAGCTTTCAAGGCATTTCGGATATAAATTTGAGATAGCTCCTGAATTACAAAAAATGAGTTATAAGGCTACATTACGTGATGAAAGTTTGAATGAATTTCTTGCCGCGTTAGACAGCATCACTCCACAAATGTCTTACTGTATTGATGTAAATCGAAAGATTGTAAAAGTAAAGAAGTTGAATTATGGAGAAGATTAAGACAGCTTTTATTGGTGTTGGATATAGAGGTAAACAGTTGTTACAACTTCTACAAACTTTTCCCGTTTTTGAAGTTGTGGCAGTTGCTGATCCGGGTATTGAAGGTGTTGATATATCAGGAGTTACCTGCTATAATGATGGAGACGATGATTATCTGAATATGCTTGATCGGCATAAGCCGGAGTTAGTGTTTGTTACCTCTCCTTGGCAGTTTCATGTCCACCATGCGGTACAGTGTGTGAAAAGACAGTGCCATGTTGCCTTGGAAATAAAAGGCGGACTGTATTTAGGCGAATACCAACCTCTGGTTGAGTTGGCAGAGCAAGGAAAATGTCGTGTTTATCCTTTGGAGAATACACTTTTTCGGAGAGATATATTGGCTATCTGTAATATGGTAAATGCCGGTCTGTTCGGAGAAATTATATATATGCGTGGCGGCTATCGGCATGACTTACGTGCTTTGCTGTTAGATGATGCTGGCAATATTGGGCACCGTGGGAAAACGGAGAGTGTTTGGAGAAGTAAGTTTTATCAGTGTGAAAATGGAGATCTTTATCCTACACATGGGTTGGCGCCTCTGTGTATGATTGCAGGCATTAATCGAACGGATTATTTTCAATCACTGATTTCTTTTGCTTCCAAGCCGGCCGGTTTATTGCAGCGGATCAAAGATTTACATGGGGATACGAGTGTGCGAATTACGATGGGAGATATTATTTCTACCCAGATAAAAACAGAAAAGGGTATTCTTATTTCACTGATTCATGATACGACTTTACCTCGTCCTCGTAGTTTGGATTTTGAAATACAAGGGACGAAGGCTATATGGCAGGGGGATAATTGCAGGATTTATGTGGAAAATGTCAGTCCGGATGAAACTTGGGAATCTGACTGTACTTATATTGAACATTATGAAAGCCTCTATTGGCAACAATGGGGTAAAGACGCTCTGCTGCACGACGCTCATCATCAGGGCATGGATTATATCATGTTGAAAGTGTTGGCAGAAGATTTACTGGGGAATCTTGTATATCCGGCTACACTGAATGATCTCGCTTTTTGGACTTCGGTATCTCCTTGGTCAAAGAAATCAATTGCTGAGAATCAAACGATTTTCTTTTAGTAAAAGCCTAGAAGTCTTGTGTACTAACTCATTAACTTAAAAGAAGGTGTGTCAAAATGCACCCCTTCTTTCTTTTACGCACAAAGCCCCGACTTTCACAAGCTGGGGCTTTGTTATTACCTAAAGATTTTGTATCTTTAAGCATAAGTTCTTTACTATGACAAAGATACATTTTCGTCCTTACAATCCCAACCAAACCGTTCTTTTTCCTCAAAGAATTGATGAGGATATTGCAGAAAACGATCCGGTGCGCATGGTTGACGCCCTGGTTGAGGGCTTGAATCTTGAAAGTTTCAGAAAGCTGTATAAGGAATGCGGGCGTAGCCCTTACCACCCCAGGATGATGCTCAAGGTCATTCTGTATGCCTATATGAACAACATCTACTCCT